>JAAUYG010047432.1_pt1 | contig 13711 bp, 4 predicted proteins | sample 7278091 | NCBI WGS metagenome assembly JAAUYG01 (sample SAMN14350201, study PRJNA611818) | marine sediment metagenome | isolation source: surface marine sediment (0.6m) | place: French Polynesia: Moorea | collected 2018-08
ATGATCTTCTAAACTTATATGAATGATGTATTTCTCTTATTGTATCGCTAGATGTGTCACTTTGAACTGTACATGCTGGACGTAACTCGTCAATAAACTACTACTACTATGTATGTACCAATAACATTGTTTCCAACAGTGTTCAGCAGGCTTTTAGCTTTGTTTTTTTTTTTAACCTTTATAGAGTGGTTGTTGCATTTCAAGACAAAAATGTTATTTTGCAATGCAGGTGGGCTTTAAAATGAAAATATATTTTTATTGCAAATATAAGCGTTGTGACCTTGGGAGTCTTACATTTAAAAAAATGGAGGGTTTTAGACCGCAGGGATCACTATACCATATTTCGTTTGTGATACTGTTTGGTTTTTGGTTCTTGTGTGATGACATAAATTCCATATGTTTTCCAGGTGAAGGTCCTGCTCACCCCAGCTCGCCTGCCGGGCAGTGCAGCTCCCGCCAGGCCTCTGTCTCCCCCGTACCCGACTTGTCTCCAATCGTTATTGAGAGGCAGGAGGTTGAGTATTTACCACTGCTGGGCATGCTGAATCTGGGACGAGAGCTGGGAATCCGGGATGTGGAGGGGCAGCGGGTCCTTCAGCTCGCTACCATTATACGAAATATGTCCTTTGAAGAAGACAACATGGCAGCCATGTCATCTAATCTACAAGTCTTCAGGTAGGAGAGTTAAGAAAAAGATTAAGGAAAAGCCTATAAGCAATGACATGTATATCTGTATATCATACGGCGAAACTTAGAAGCAGTGTTTTGCGGCAGTAGCTTACATTTAGCGATTAAATATAGGGAAAATGTTTCAAACGGTAAGTATGCAAGTTTGTGTAAAGTCATGTGTGACTGAAGATGATTAAAATATATGCAGCACTGCTGTTTGGGAAGATTTTAAAAGAACATCAGATGTGGGTTTGTTTGATTACTACAGATATAATAAAGAATTAGAATGAATAAAATTGACTCAGTTGACTCATACAGTTGGTTTAGAGTGCTGCCTTGAATAGAGGCATTTTATAAGTATAAGTACCTTGTGTTATTTCAGGTTCCTTATGTTATGTATCTACAGCAAGTACAATGTTTTAAAGCAGCTGGCCTTGGACACACTCAGCAACATTGCTCTCAAGGTGAGTAGTGCATGGCAGTGTGTAAATCCGATATATCTTCTAGTCAGTAGGTGTTTATAGTATTGCTTATTATCTGGAGTTCTGAATTTATGCAGTGGGCCTAGTGAGCACTATGACAGAGCTGGCTTTTCAGCAATTAAACTCCTTTGTCTCCTCTTCAGATGATTGTTGATCCAATCGATTACCCAACTTCACAGTTGTTGCTGCGAACAATCACACGTTGCTTGAACTCACCAGACAAGTTTGAGGTTGTCAGTGGTAAGTAGCATGGCCAGTTTGTCTGTTCCTGTTTGAAAATTCTGAGAGGTAATAAAAAGGTACGATAAAGCTAATCAAAACATCTTAAAAGTTTCTAGATGTATCTTTGTCATAAGCCTCTATGCTTTGATTCAAATATCTTTGAGAAGATCCGAAGGTAATATGTTATATTCCAATACATTCATTATTACATTGTATCTAGAATTATTATTGTGAACAAGTACTGGGCAAGCATTACTGTGCATTCTGTGTATAGGATACTTGTCGGATGAAAAACTAGTCACTGTTGCTGTTGACATTTGTATCCTACCTGCTCTTATTGATGTCCTCTTCTTATTCAGCCTTAGATGTCCTGTCCCGTCTCTGCCAAGTTGAACATAATGAGGACTTCCTGAATGACAACTTAGAGGATAAGGTGTACGAGGACATCGCGTCCCTTCTCACAGTGCATGACATTCAGCTGATAGTGTGCAGCTTGGAGGCCTTGTATCAGTTATCAGAACTGGGAGAGGTTACCACCACACACATTGCTGCTGTTAAAACAGCAGTGGCCACGTTGGTAAACCTTGTCACGGTGGAGGCTCAGTCTTATGGGCCACAATCACTCATAGGGATAAAGGTTGTGGAGCAGGTGACTGCAGCGACTCTGGCCGAGCGGATGTCCGCGAAAGGTACCTCCGTGTCGGCGGTCACTCCCTCACCCAGCACTTCCCAAAGAGGTGTAATACCCACTGTGGTCCAGCAGACTGGCCGACCTGTCGCCGTCCCAACACCACCACTACGTAAGTGTGCTTTCTTCACAGGAAACCACTATTAAAATCTCTTTACTAACTGCAAGCCTAACATTATAGTACAATCAAATGTATGTAATTGAGCCTGTCCCACTGCTCACTATTACAGACATGTTCCCTTTATGTAAAATGGTCAGTCGCCATATTCTGCCAGTGTCATGGTTGCCTCGCATATGCACTCACTTATGTGGTACATTTTGGTTTACAATGCTACAGTGAATACATGCATTTTTAAAAGTATAAGTAAATTGATTTATTACTGATCCAACATGTTCAATACCCCAGTCTTTTGACATACAGGCAATCCAGTATCCTTCTCCGGTGTTCATCCAGTCATTGTATATTTTGCATGGTATACATGTCTTCCAGGTGCCCAGGGTGTCAATACCCCACCCCCTTCCCCTCGCCCTCCCTCCCGGCCCCCCTCCCTACCCCACCCGGAACCCCCCAGGGTGGAGCTGAACTGTGACAGTTTAGCCTGTAGCTGGCTGGAGGCTCATTATGAATATGCAAAGCGGGATGAAGAGGTGGAGGAGATTCCTAAGATGGAACTCTATGGAGAATATCTAACAACGTGTGGACGACACTGCATCAAGAATATCACTCAAGCCAGGAGCTTTCACAGTTGTGTCAGGTTTGTGATCCTATACAGTGGGATTGTTCATACCAGTACCTGCTTCCCAAGCCACAATTTTACACAACATAGCAGTGATGAATTTGGTAAACAACAATTATAACAGACAAATAGATGATTGACAGTGGATGTACATTTAAATATTAAAACTCACAAGTGTGAAGTCAATATCCAGAATAATTTGATTGAAGATCTTTTTAACCCAACTTTCTAGAAGTCTGCGAGTGGTATAAACATAATAAATTTGTGGATTTTTCTCTTTCTGTAATCTGCAAAGACATATTAAGTAACATATATAAAAACACTCCTGTAAGGTTTTTACCAAAATTATATTGAATTGTTTTCTAGGCAAGCTATTATTTGTCCTTGTATTAATGTTTTGAATTTTACACCAAAGCTGCAACAACTGCCTAGATAGCTAGTTTCTCAATGTCTCCGCTTCACTTCCAGAGTTGTTTTTCCCAAGATTGATAACCTACGTTCCCAGGGAAATACCCAAAATTCTGACCAGGTGTACCGAGGGATTCGTAGGAAACAAGTGCCAGGCCCTTTTCCGCCTACGAGTGGTTAGTTTTGTCTTTTCTAACATAATCACTAGTTATATGATCTTATTCTACATATTACAAGTCAGGGTGAAAGAAAAGAAAAAACATTGGAATCTGTGTCAGTAATCTCACAGTACAGCATAGTCCCACTGCACTGTTTTCCATGCTAAGGCATAGGTGGCTATGTATGAAGGGCTAGCACTTTGTTTTACTTATCACTGGGTGTGTAGAAAGATGTATAGTGTTTACCTTTCATGGCATCCTAATAGATTTCTGTTACATGTATTGTCTGATTGGGACATGTTCCTGTATCTGCAAAATAGTCACACAAACCTATACCTTTGTGAATTGTCCAAAATTCAATGTTTTATCATTGCATTCTATCTTGTACTTTACCCTGATTGCTTTATTATGGTGCTGTCTAATGCCCTTGCAGATCACCCCCCCGCCGGTGGTGGAGGGGAAGCAGGTAGCAGTCAGACTATCAGCTCTAGCTCTCAGCCTCCCCAGCCCAGACCCATGACTCTACCTGGGGTGCCACTACAGAGTTATACAGCAGGAGGCCAGTCAGCCATACAGCATCAGTTACAGTCCCCACCGCTCTCACCGACCAGATTCCCTACTCCTGGTCCGCTCAGCCCCAGTAGCTTGCCCAGCATTCAGCACGGAGCACCGACTGCCCAGGTAATCAGCAGGCCTGGGTCACCTAGCATCATGAATGGTCCATTGTCGCCGACTGCAACTGGCAACAAAGCTGCACCAGACTCCAACCTCATCAAGAGTCTGCTCGCGAACAAAGTGGCTCAGAATCTGCATAGGTTACAGCAACAGCAACAGCCACCTGGACTGCCCGTAACAGCGGATACTCAGCCTAGCATTACATCGTTGACAACAGGTCCACCCGTTGCTGTAGATACTACTGGCAATAGTGAGGCAAACCAGGGACACCAGACAACAGCCAAGAATGAAGTCCAGAAAACTCAGCCTCACACTGAAGCCCCTCCTCAGCCAGACACCCAGGATCAAGGAGTTGTAAACAATCAATCAACTGAGAAAAAGGCTACAAAAGAGGACAACCAAAAACAATCAAAGCCATCATCAAAGTCATCTAAAAAGAAAACAAGTTCACCTGCAAAACCAAAAAGTCCCAAAGCCCCCAAGTCCCCAGTGGCTAAGCCCAAATCACCAAAGAACAAGAAACCAGCATCTCCAAAAGCCAAGCCAAAACCTACACCAGCTCCAACCAATCAGCCACAACCTGTTCCGAGTCAGAGCCATGCGACATCCGTTGTGAATGTGGGTAACTTCATTGGTGTGGCTCCTATCCAGAGCCAGATGGTTACCACAACAGCCTTCTTGGGTCCAAATGGTCCTGTAGTTGCCAGTGTGCCTACTGTTTCCGTGGCAGCTCGAGAGAACGGTCCCAGTCTGCCCATACAGCAGGTCTCCAGTGTGGGGAGTCTGGATACCGACAGCCAGTGTAGCAAGGATTCCTTTGATCTGGTGAACACTCTGAAGGATCCAGACACAGCCAGTCTGGATATCAGTGATGTGTTGGCGGAGAACGAGAGTGATCTTCTCCAGAAAGCCTGTGTTCTAGCAGACTTGCCGATGGAAGACAGTAACGATGCCACAAGGGTGGCTTCACCTGTCTGCGTCAACCAAGAAACGTCTTCCACTCAGACTTCCCTGCCAGCCATGGCTAACGGACTCAGCTCAAGTGCCAGGTCTGCTAAACAGGATTTATCTTCCTCCGAAAGTGAATCTGTGCCAAGTCCAACAGGCAAACATTGTAACAACCTCGGTTCGAAAGGCCTGGACGGACAGAAGGATGAATCTACGACCAAGGGAAAGCCCAACAAAGCTGCAACGCTCACATTCAATGGCTCTTTTCACCACGTTGGTAATGGAGACTGTCAACATATCCCGGCCAGCAAGGATATAAGTGATGGCACAGCTGTAAACAGTACTGCTGTAACGCCAGAGGCTACGGATGGCAGCAAGATGCAGATAATGGGTGACTTGCCACAGACAGATGGTAGCGGCGACTCCAAAGATGACGAGGAGGCCCCAAGTGAAGTGACTAGTTCGAACACAGCTGCGGATAACTTGACTGACATACAGGAAACTGAGGCTGCTGTGTCTAGCCTGGGTATGGGCCAGACTGAAACTGAAGACATGGATCAGTCTGCAGCCGATCCTGGACTAGTCAGCATGGAGACGGTTGAGGCTGTAACCGCCACACTGAATCCAGGAGTAGAGAGTGGTGATCCAGTGACTAGCAGTACCGAGGCCATGGAGGTAACGACTCCTGTACCAACGGAGTGTGCTGGTGAAAGTGTAAAGTCCGTACCCACTGAGTGTGCTGATGAGAGTGAAACTGTTGTTGCTGAACAGCCACTTGGTGAGCCGAGTAGTTCCCAGGAGCCAGTGGCTAATACTCAGGCTACTGTGTCTGTTCCTATAGCTGATCTGTCCACAACACCACCATTGGCACCTGCCAAGCCTCAGACATCTGTTATGGCAACCCCGCCTCCAGCAGTGACTCCCACCTCTGTATCGAGTGCCGGCTCCCTGGCAGGCCAGGTTCAGACTGTGTCTATGCCAATCTCCAGTCTTACCATGCCTCAGCTGAGACTGGACAACAAACCTGTCAGCAGTGCCAGTGCTAGCGTACCACCACCACAGTCACAGACTACCAGCATTATAGCCAGCCAGCTGCAAGCTCCAGCCATACTGACCCAGCATAGCCAGTCATTCTCCACAGGCCATGGCACCGCTGTACAGCAGCAACAGCCAGTATTATACTCTGGAGGAGGATCTCAACCACAGCCTCAGCCCAGCACAGTGCCAGCCCAGCCACAGATGGTACAGGTCCCTGTGTCACAGATTCACCATCCACCGACCAGTTCCCACAGCTCCCAGCAGCATGTCGTTATACTTCCTAAACCCAACCCACCTCTCAGTGACTCCCAGCATGTGATTCTTCCCAAACCCACCACCACTGTGACTGTAGCTTCCACCGCCAGCCAGCCACAGCCTCCAGCTCAGATGGTCATAGGCACACAACAGACCGCTCAACAACCTGCTGTCATGACGCCACAGCCCATGGGTTACCCAGGCGCTCCCCCTGGCACCCAGGTCCAATCTTCCATAGCAGGGGACCAGGGCGTAGCTCAACAACCCTACGGACAGTCCCAGGTGGCAGGTCCCTATATCCCCGGTGCTGCCCCAGGCCAGGTCATATCCCAGGGCACGCCTCCCCGGCCGCCTGCTCCTGGCTCCCAGCAGGTTGTCCCTGTCCACCCTGGTCAGCAAGTAGTGTATGTCCACCCCGGGCAACAGGTGGTGTATGTACAGCCAGGGCAACAGGTGGTCCAGGTTCCCGCACCGGGGACTCAACCTCTCCCTCCCAACCAAGGTCAGGCAGGGCCTGTACCCCAGGGCCAGCCAGGGCCTACAGTTCAGCCTGCACCAGTTCAGGGACAGCAGGTATTACAGACACAGCAGATAGTTCAAGGTCAGGGAGCAACAGTAGTACAGGGCTCCACAACTCAGCCACAGCAACCTGTACCGCCTTCACAGGGGCACGTTCAGCAGCAGCATATGGTTCAGATTCCCCAGGGTCAACAGATTGTTCAGACACAGGCAATCGGTGGGCAACAGATCATTCAGACTGCGCAAAGCCAAGTAGTTCAAGGGCAGCAGCCTGTGGCCCAGCCTCCACAGGGTCACATCCAGGCAGCTCAGCCTCAAGTGATTAAGCCACCACCAGCACAGGGGCCAGTTCCAGTGGGACAGCCCCAAATGGTGCAAGGTCAATCCCAGGGCCAGCAGCAGATAGTTCAGGTGGGAGCCGGCCAGCAAGTGGTCCAGACTTCTCAAGGCCAGGTTCTGGTTCAGGCTCCATACAATAGTCAGCCATCGGTGGCCTCACAGGCCAGTACACCACCTCAGTATGTCACTCAGCAAGTGGTTCAAACCTCGCAGGGCCAGCAGCAGGTCATGTCGCTGCCCCCAGGACACTATGTAGTGCACCGTCAGGTCATTCAGACCTCACAAGGACAGCAGGTAGTGTACACACAGCAGGTCATGCAGTCTCAGAGCCCTGGCCAGCCGGCTGGACCTAGAAACCCTGTAGTGTACACACAGCAGGGCCAACCAGTAGTCTATAGCCAAAACTCACAGACTGGGACAGTTGTACACCAAGGACAAACCTATGTGGTACAGAAAAATATTCAACAACCATCGAATGCACCTGTGATACAAATCCCGAATAGCACATCATCCAGCACACCACAGCCTAGTCCAATTGGAACACCACCGCCTTCTAGTCCAAAACAAAAAGGCTCTCCACGAAGCACGTCCAAGAGTAGCAAAAAGCGACCGCCACCAAACAAATCTGACAGTGAGAAGCCACCAAGTAAGAAGAAGAAGCCACCATCATCTGTGAAAAGTCGTAGCAGTAGCACAGATTCCCGACCGCCTTCCCGTAATCAGTCAGTGCCCAGCAGTGGTCAGCCTTCCCCGGTTATTCCTCTGTACAACTGTGAATGGACAATGTGCAAAAGGTTGGTGGAAAGAGAATGGTTAAAAGAAAGGCTGCATCATGTTTATTGAGACTTCTTATTGTCAGAACATGTGACAGCCGCTCATTCTTAAATTTGAAATGTGCTGAAAGAATATAACTTCCGAAACAAAATTATTTTAGCATGACAAAAACTAAGTTTAATATATTTGCTGTTTGTGTTTAATGCTATAGTATTGAAAGTTAGCATATGGAGAAAAAATGTAAATGATTTTGTATGAGATCCAAAAATTATAATTTTTCAAACAAATATTTTCTGATCTCATGCAATACCACACATTAATATGGCTTACTGTGACTGCAACAAACAATAGGGAATTGTTTCTATACATTTACTAATGTACTAGTATCATGAGTATCACACTATATGTATGTTAAAATCTGAAATGGCTGCTTCTGCATAGATTGCTAAATACACTGGTCATCATTTATCTGCCTGGGGCATACATGTAGTTCCAGACCGTTGTGTGTATGGGAAGGGTGTTGGGGAAAAACTGTGTACTGCATTAAAGACAAGAAATATTCATGTAGCATATATAATCACGAACTTGTAATTCCTAAAGTAAAATAAAAATACAGTTTTCACCATTTGGCAATGAAGTTAACTTCCAGTGAACAATGGTGAATATGTGTATGCTACCAACATTCATTTCCATGAACATTTCTACTGAAAATTTCTACTTTTACAGTACATGTACTTCATATATCCGTTTCTGATTTCTTTTGAAAGATTCTATGGCATGCAGTATGTCAGGTTCCTAATGTGTGTATATAAAGCCACTGTACATTAAAATGATATGCAAGTTGTATTGGTTATGTGTACCTTTCCAGGTCGTTTGATACATTCCGACAGATCAGCCAGCATGTGATAAGGGAACATGTGGATAGGAGCAACTTTCCCGGACTGTGTCAGTGGGAGGGATGTGATAAACTCCGACGACAGCGGTGGTCTTTCATAACACATGTCCAGGTAAGGGACCTTATGAATCAAGATCTTTGATCCGTATACTGTTTTGTTTTTTACAACTGAGGTGCATGTAATCCGTTCATCATTAGCAGGGAGCTACATAGACATGCACTTTTGAGGTATTAGGAATATCAGAACTTGAAGGAGTTACATATAAAATATGGCTTTTCAGCATATAAAAGTTTGATTAAAAAAGGTACCGACACTTAACAGCTGCAATATCTTTACAAGAAAAAAACATGCTGGCATCATCTGAACACCCAATAACATAAGACTCAGATTTTAAATGTCTGGCAGTTATATAACTATTGACGGAGAAGTTAGTAACGATATTAAAAGACTCTATATATCATTCCAGGATAAGCATTTAAATGATGCTGCCTTGCGTGCTGCGTCTGTCAAGAAACAACAGTCAGGTTCCTCAAGTGGTAACAGTACACCGTCTCAGCCGGCCGGACCTGCTCCACCTCCACCAGTGTATCCAGAAGATGCTGCAATGCAGGCCATTCGCCGCTTCTCCTGCCGGGTACCCTTTACTGAGGTAGGCTGTCATAAGGATCACAGGAGTACCTCAGTGCAGTGACAGAGCTTTAAGGCTACTACCTTCTTGTAAGACCACATATTGCTTTCAGGAGGACCTACATTTCACAGTATTTGAATCTTTCACCAAAGACCACCTGCTAGTATGCCTTTACTGGGACCATAATTTTAATGTCCAATGGTGCAGTCTCTCAAGACAGACTGTATTGTCTGTTATTGCATTACATATGTACTAGGTTGAACTTTAAAGGAAGAGGAATTAAGTTGTGCCTCTGTCACGAATTTCTAAACACCAAAATTTTTCCTGCAGGTAGAGGAAGGGCTATTCTTTGTAGAATAGATGACACTTGTGTAACAGTATATGCTTGAATGATGTTGGACTGGGCACAGTTCAGTCTTCTGATGGTCATTGTGGACAGTAGCTTTACCAGAAACAATATTTTGTGTATTGTTATCTGCAGGAGATGAAGGAAGGTCCAGTCACTAAGCATATCCGTCTGACATCCGCCCTTATCCTGAGGAACCTGGCAAGATACTCGTCACTTGGGCGGAGGTAAGGGAATGCCTGAATGGTATGCTTTGACATTTTACATTGAATTATCAGTATTAGAAATGCTGGTGGGTATGATAGATATGGCGTACCAGCTTCTCTAGCCAAGGCTGCGAACTATTCCACACCCACGAGCCTTGGCAAATGTGTTTGAAAATGACACTATTCCAATTTCCCACCCCAGGCAATGAACATGTATCCATAAGGCTGTTTTGAGGTGCTAAATCTGCATTGTATATTACTGTTTCAAGTTTATGTGGCTTCAGAGGCCCAGCAGTAGAAATTCATGCGTCAGTTGCCAGGGCCACTTCAAACGAGTTTGTAGGGGGGCTGGCTGGTGAGGATGGTGGTATACTTATATACGTTGTATGCGTACTTCAAAAAGCATGTACTCTGAATAGCTAACTTGTCATATTTGCAAAAGATGATAGATAGACCATCACTACTGAATATCTAATAATCTGTAAAATAATAAATGTTTCAGCAAAATCAAGCGTCATGAAGACCTGTTGTCCGGGGTGGGACTCAGCAATGTGGAGTCATCTAATGCTATTGCCAATATGCTGTGGGAGTTACACCAGGCCTGACCAACTTCGGCTGTTTGACTTTGGAGACAGTTTAAGTCGGGCATTAGAATACACACAGGACAGATCTCAGCTCATCACTGGCGTGCTTTCTGGTTGTGCCACTTCACTTTGGAGGAGAATTACTCAAAGCTTTCTGACATGGAATACTGTGATCTGTGCATGTAGAAGTATCCGAACACGTCAACAGGTCGAACGGTTCGCAGAGTGGTTGACCTTTGGCTTGTTGTGCTTGTCTGAGTGAACTAACCATATGTTTGTCTGGTACAGATATTCATTCACTGCCAACATGCTTGGGAATGATCACCACATTTCCCAATATAGATCAGTATCTGAATGATAAGTAAATATAGATGGCTAATATTTGAATTGACATTGACTGTTTCATCAAAATAAGGATAACATTTCTGAATGAGACCTTATGCCTGGTCAGTTGGTACTGTAGAGTAACATTGAGTTTAAGGTTATTGGGAAATATGGTTTACCAAAAGGCATCACTGTCACATTGAATGGCATGTCTGATAAGAGAACATTGATGTTCTTTATGATAAGTGGTGATGCAGAGTTCTTGCCAGCATGCTGTGGAGGTCAATGCATAGCGATGTGTTGTGGTGTGCAGGTTCAGTGGTGGAGTCTTTTGAATGTGGGGTCAAAGGTTACTATGGAAGAAGTAAACTCCAAATGTAGACTGGTTGTGGTTTTATTGTCTTGAATTTAGATACAGAGACAAAACCATGTATGAATGTAACATCAAGATGTACTAGATGGAATGACGAATAGTTTATTTAAGACTGAATATTGGATCTGCCACCGTCACTGAACCAAGAGACACAAGCCAAATCTAAGGTGGTGATTTGGTGCCTGTTTGATATCAAGTGATTCATTATGATCTTATTTGGTGCTGCATTGCCAATTGTGAGGCTGGGTTCAAGTACGTTTTTGAAATAAATGTTCTGGTCTCTTTATTTTTTTTCGGCTGTGTAGTAAATGCCAAAATGTATCTTTACTGCAACATTTACTAAGACCTCCCATAGGATTCCCCTATGATCCCCAATAGTGCTACGAAGGTCGCCTGCCACTGGGTGCTTTGAATTGAAATACTGACAGTCGTGTTACTATAACATCAAAGAAGCAAAGATAATACTAATTGTATGTTAAATATAGGTACATGTGTTCAATTTTTTCATGGTAAAGAGTGACGTTATCTAAGGGATGTGGTTAAAAGGCTGTTGCATTTTTCGGAAGGTGCAGTACATGCGTACTTCTATTTTGTCCTCATTTACTCGGTCCAAAAGTATTAATGTGGTAAATGGGAGAATGTATTAGTGTTACAGATTGATGTATTTGTAGTATTAGGTGGCTTAATGGCTTTTGGGTAGCTTGGTGATGTTTTTTTTTTTTTTCTTTGTTCGTTTCCTTTACGAACTTTATATCAAAGAGCACTAGTTGCGAACTGGTTTAGGTGCCTCGATGTTCTCTTCATTCCCTTCGGAGTTTTTAGATGGAAAAAGCAACCTATACATAGGGAACTTCCTGTTTGCATGTAGAGCAGCAGCAACATCGCACTGTAATTGACTCTGTTTACAATGTGATTGGTTAAGTTGGGACCACTTTTCTAAAACTTCAGCAGTTGTGTTAATCGAGTTTACTGTTGCCGTTCTCAAATTACCTATGGAGTGATTATTTGTTCCTGATGATGTGCAGGAGCTAGATGCAAGACCGGCTGCACTGGAGATATCATGTTATTCTATGAATCAAGCTTTTAGACTTTTTTCCGGGTAATTCTTAGGAATTTTACATCCCTAGGAATTTCACGAAAAAAAAGTGTTAAGCACATGTGTTATTTCAAGCTGGCAGGTTCACAATACCCAATCGGAGTGCCAAGAGTTAGTGGCATGGACGAATTGTAGGTCCAAACCCAGAGAATGACTAACCAACTTGTATTGTGCCAGAAGACCGCATCCATATGACCTGGGCTTGACCTCTTAAAGTTTTTGACTTAAGTCACCCATCGGCGCATAGAGTTTGTCCAAGAATCTGACAATCAAAATGCCTAAGTATTTTTGAAAACTTAAGACCTGGATGTTTGGCAGTAACGATATTTTTTACTTGTCCATCTTCACCGTCTCCGCCCTTGCCAACTCTTTCCACTGTTGTTTTGTTTGAAAAGCCTCTGAAAAAAATCCTTCAGCTAGCTTCTCTTCTAAGTCTTCCAGAAAGGTCATGCAAAAGAACCCACACAATATCTTCTGGCAGAGTTAGCAGTAAAAGAGAGAACCAATGATCCAGATCGAATATATGTACACGTATCTTTATTATAAAGTTTCTTAGCTTAATGGCTGGAGTCAGAATGTGTTTTCAAAATTTACCATGCTTGTCCTCTGTGTGGTGTCCAGAATAATTCTGTCATTAAAGTTGTCTTGACTGTACATGCAATGATGACAATATAATGCAAACCAAACTATTATGCAGTCATTTGCTGTGGACGGGTCATGATGTTAAAAGACCTTGGCCAATACACATGTATGGTGCACCGGGAATAGACAGAGGCACTAAAAATACTGCGCATGACAGAAACCAGGTCACAGGAGACGGTGGCATTTATTGCTAGTGCTAAGTTTGATTGAGCATGTTAGTTGCAAAATGTGTTCATGAAAGTTTAATGTGAAATAGGAAAATTTATTTTTATATATGTTTAATACCCCGTAATACTAGTAGAACTTGCAGATGTGTATGTGTTAATGGCTGTGTCATGCCGTAATGGTTGCACTGAATATTCTGTTACACATTTACTGAAGTGTATACATGTATAGAAGTTGTTTGCACTTGACTTGAGAGTTACTTGTTTTAACAGCTGCTGCATTTGTAAATCGCTGTATTTATCGGAAACTCTTTCAGTTGCTTCTTGGAAGTGTTCTCCATGTGCGTGTGTGACTGATCAGTTACGGACAGATTTCTAGTTTTCTACAATGTCCAGCTATGGAAACATGCTGAAAACAAGAATAAAATTGTTGTATATGCTTTGGAGTTTTGAGTGACATTAGTTGGTGTGACTCCTGGGGGGGGGGGGGGGGGGGGGGGGGGGGGGGGGGGGGGGGGGGGGGGGGGGGGGGGGGGGGGG
>JAAUYG010020602.1_pt1 | contig 13710 bp, 9 predicted proteins | sample 7278091 | NCBI WGS metagenome assembly JAAUYG01 (sample SAMN14350201, study PRJNA611818) | marine sediment metagenome | isolation source: surface marine sediment (0.6m) | place: French Polynesia: Moorea | collected 2018-08
AGTCTTCCAATTCAGTTTGGGGTCATTCGGTACATTTCCGATTTTCGCCGACCGTGTATTATGTTATATCCCGGAAACAGCTAACCGTAGAGCGAAACGGACCACAATTTGGGCCTCAGGGGTAAGTACTTAGCGTATATAGAGTACTTTTGACTGTTAAGTCCTCAAGTTCAGTTTGGGGTCATTCGGTGCATTTCTGATTTTCACCAACCTTGTACATGTTTCATCACGGAAACGACTAATCGTAGTCCTAAGTTTTTACATTTCTGGTATTCTTTAACTAGCAAATGACCTAGCAGAGCGTCAAGGCCCCTGGGCCTCTTGTTTGTCTGTTGTTTCAAAACTGGATTTTAGTTCTGAAATGACTCTGTCAGTAGAGTGACAGTTCTTCTTTTACGAATCCAGAGTCATCAATTCTCATGATTAAAATACATTACAGTACTTGTATTGTGGAGAACATGTCTCTAATTGCAACAAAACTGCAATCGTCTGATGGCATTCTTTTTCATACTAAAATCTGAAGGTTTCCTTGGTGTTACCTTACGAGTTTCTAACACTCACTTTCTTACCCTATCCAGAATGATGGTCCCTTTGTCTGGGACAAGACCATCCAGGGGCAGATCCTCAGCTGGTACTTCCTGGGATATCTGGCATCTCAGATACCCGCGGGAATCGTTGCCGAGCGACTGGGACCCAAGTGGGTGTTTGGCGTCTCCTACCTTCTGTGTACAGCATGTACTCTGCTGACCCCAATGGCAGCTTGCGTTAGCTACATCTTTGTTGTCTTCCTTAGGGTTATGCTAGGGATCGGTTCGGTAGGTACATAGGCATTACATGAAGTAGATAATTCTTTACACTGAAATATCGAATTGGTACGAAAGGCTAAGTTATGCAGTATGTCATTGGCCTTTAAAAACACAAATTTAAGCAATTGCCTTCTTTTGGACATCATCCCTATTCAGGTACATTGTATGGTAGTATTACATGTAGTAGAAAGGACTGTTATCTGTACATTGACATGTCATTTTGAAGGTAACCTGCGCTGTCATTTGCATTACACTTACATACATTTACCTACATTGTGACTCCTCATTGATCTGTGCTGTGTGAAGGAACCCATCATCGTTAATCACCAGTTTCTTGGCGTCATCGACCGTGTCCCCATTCCCACCATCTGGGAATGGAGAATGTCGACTGTGAACAGTCACTCACATGTGGCTGATGACGATGGATACATAAAGACCTGTGGTCTCCATGCTTAGATAAACTGGGATGCAATACAGAGTAATAAAATATTAAGATGCTGTGCTTCATTATGTAAGGTGAATGTTTCTTTATTTTTGCAGTAAAACAACTTAGGTTAACTCTTGTCTTAGCTGTACCTTTGTCATATTCCTTGTCACCTAGGGGGCACTGTTTCCCGCCATGCATTGTATGTGGAGCCATTGGGCACCACCTCTGGAAAGATCCAAGCTCGCAGGAATCACCTATGCTGGTAAGAAACAAATGAAAATAAATTGCTACCTTTCAATCCAATCTGACCTTGGAAGTATGAATGCATTGTATACCTTGTAACAGTGTTCCCTCTGTTTTGAGACCACCAATGTGTACTTGAAAGTATGCTTTTGTAGGTCTCATGGTCATAAAGGTTCAATGGCACAAACTAACCATAAATCAGATGGTCTTAATTAACCAAGGTGGTCTTTAAACAAAAGCCTGTAAAATAGAGGAACAATTCTACTAGTATGCAAATACATGCTATATGAACAATGATGAATGTGACTTAATGTACCATGACAAATCAAAACAAAAGACACATACAAGCACCTGTACACACATCCTCTTCATGAATCAAGACCTGTGAATCCTTCCAAGTCCACAGGCCTCGGGAAGTGATTTTGATATTCTCAGCCCAGGACATGAATATTCATAAAGCTGGCCGCAAACAGAAATTCCAGTATTGAAGTGTAAATTTAGCATTAGCTATAATGCAGTCAATGTGTGTGATACACGGGGTATGAAAGTCCTGCATATTTGTATCTGCATGTACATATATATACATGTATAAATGGGTTATTTTAGTATATGAATTTTGAAGTAAGCAGTAGACGATTTGGTTTGGGGTTTACCAGTCCATGTGCACACTGTACAGTACACGTAAATAGCCTGCTAGTAGTAGTACTAATGGCCAACTACTTGTACTATTATACCATCACTAGAACTACCACCACTACCGATACTGCTACATGTATTAGTACTGCTACTACTACTACTACTACTACTACTACTACTACTACATTCACTGACCCACACCCTGTTTTTCCAGGTTGTATGTTAGGTACCTGTGTGTCTATGCCTGTGTCTGGTTTACTGTGTGAACATGGCTTTAGTCAAGGCTGGGATTCTGTCTTCTATGTCATAGGTAGGTACTACAATGTACCTGAGAAGGTTTGTACCTTTAGAATTTTAAGCAAAGAGTTTAATAATTGTGACATCAGGTAATTGTTAGATCAAAAGTACCATGCACATAAGTATTTTTTTCATTTGAAAAAAAAACAAAAACTGTGTGCATGTACTGCTAAAGTAGAAATTTTCCTTAAATAGAAGTTTTACTTGATTTATGTCAGTATTTGAAATGGTCCCTTTCTAAAGGTACATGGACCTTGGTCAAGGTGAAATTATTTATATTGATCATGTTAAAAGTGTAGAAACTGAAATGAAAATTTCATAAATAGAACAAAAAACAATTGTATCAGAAGGCAAAATAAACAAAAAAAAATATATATCAAAACTAACATTAATTTATTCCTTTTCAGAGCAGAATTGGCAATTCTGGTATTAACTATTTGGTTTTCTGTTATCTTCAGGTGGTGTGTCAATTATATTTGGAATCCTGTGGGTTGGCTTGACGACGGATCATCCTTCGCGACATCCCCGCATCTCCAAACAGGAGGCTAGGTTCATCACAGACAGCCTGAAAGGCCAGCTGGAGAAAGAGGATGCTCCGAAGGTAAAAATATTGACAAAAAAAGGTATTAATAAAATGCCAGATTGATTTGCCGCTTATTGTAGTAAATGTCATGCACCTGTTATTGCATTAATGACTGCACATGAACAAACATCCGTTAGTGGCCTGCAGTATGGGCAGCATCGACCTCATTTCATCAGTTGTGCCATTACTTCAGTCATCCCATTACTTCAGTCATCCCATTACTTCAGTCATCCCATTACTTCAGTCATCCCATTACTTCAGTTGTGCCATTACTTCAGTCATCCCATTACTTCAGTTGTGCCATTACTTCAGTTGTGCCATTACTTCAGTTGTGCCATTACTTCAGTTGTGCCATTGAAAATGGGTTGATGACATATTAAACCTATTGATGACAGTCAGTTGTCATTACCTGCCATAAACTTGGTTTATAACAGTTTAGACATTATTTACTGTGATTTGTAACTACCGCTGTGTATATATAATTCTTCACCTAGGGAATGGGTGACAAATTGCATACATGCGTATGTCAGATGGCAGTTACAGTACCGTTAAAAATATCGATGTAGCTGTACCGGTAGTTGAAGATATTGATCAATGGAATAATTTTCTTGAGCTTATATTTTGACACAAGTCTCATTCGTCTTATGTGAATCTTATTCAGAGTTTCAGCCTTTCCTAACTCAACAACTGTAGAGTGACTCCTAACGCTTTCTACACTTATTCTCTGATGACCAGATTACATGTGGCTTTATAATTTAGTCGGATCATTAGACTGCTAATGGTACAGTACAGCCCTATGGCTGAAAAACGTGATAAATGAAATGCAAAGACTCATGGGCCTGCATATATAAATGCCACAAGCAAAAATGTTGTGGAAAGAACAGATCTGCTTTAGAAGCTTCTCCTGCACAAGTGATAGCTGACTACTGGTAAACTGGGCCAGGCACAGCACATGTGGGCAGTGAGATTAAAATATAAATGAAATGTGCCCCAGATTGGATTGATATTCATGATCAGTTGACCTTCAGCTGAATGACTTACATTTACCGCGCAACCAATCGTTTGCTTACAGATAGTATGACTGTGTATACATGCACACTAATGAGATGAAATTTCAGCCAAGTGTTGTCTCCCTGTAAATTACAGAAGAAGGTTCCGTACCTGGAGATGGCAAAGTCTCTGCCCGTCTGGGCAATCATCGTGGCCAACTTCACCAGTGACTGGGGCTTGTACACCCTGCTCACCAACATTCCCACCTTCTTCAAGGAGGTCCTCTACTTTGATGTGCAGTCGGTGAGACAAAATTCTGACAAAATTGTGGCTGTTGGTTTGCAAAAAAAATCCTATGCATATATACACTAACATACACTACTCACAATTTGCTAAGGATCAGTTGCATGATCCTTAGCAAATTGTGAGGAGCAGAGACTGCTATGCACAATTTGCTAAGGATCATGCAACTGATCCTTAGCAAATTGTGAGTAGTATAGAACATTCAAGAGTATCTCGGTACCATATTTCACCACAAATGGAATCTCTTTACATCCGAAATTTAAAGTTCAAAGTGAGATTGTGTTTGCCCACCCTTATTTATTTGACTGATGCAAGAGGATAACATTGTTTGTAGTCACATAACATGTACTTCCATTCATTATTAAATTTAATAATTGCTAATATTTGGAAATCAGGTTCTGTCGGGTATGCCATGTAATCATAAAGCTCGATTCCCAATTACAATGTAATGGATCGTTATCTACAAATTTTTCGAATGTGTATATCCGGTATGTCATACATGTTAGGCAGAAAAACATTTTTCCCTTCATGATCAATAGTTTATTACAGTTGGTGCTGATCTCACTGCATTTTTCACAGTGCCACAACTTAAACAATCGAATGTAAATATCAGACTGTTATTCCACGTTTTCCCAGAATGGTATGTATGCAGCCCTACCGTTTATTGGCCTGTGGCTCAACATGAATATCTCTCCAATGATTGCCGACTTGATCCGATCTGCCGGGATCATGAATACCACAACTGTGAGAAAGGTCTTCAACACTGTCGGTAAGTTGCTTGATGCAGTGGAAATAAAGGTGTGCAATATAAATTTTGCTTTATTCAACTGGTAGTTTAGAATACATGTACAGAGGAAGCATGAGCACTGACCGCCCAGTGAAAGCACTAGCTAGCCTGCCTGAATCTTAGACAGGCTAACTGTAATGCTTGACCAGAGCTGTACTCTATTTACATTATGTGCATCTATAATAATGGCATGAATAGTAAATCATGATATCCCAAACAGTGGAATGAATCCTGTAACTACTTCTCTACTCTCATCCCAAGGCATGATGGGTGCCGCCATTTTCCTGGTGGGGATGAGTTTCATGGACTGCAGTCAGACAGGGCTGGCTGTGGCTCTACTGACAGTCTCTGTTACCATCAGTGGTACATGTTACACCGGCTTCCTCGTCAATCACATCGACATTGCTCCGCCCTACGCAGGGACACTGATGGGCGTGGCCAATGGATTGGCTGGGCTGTCGGGCATAATTGGTCCCATCGTTGCCGCTGCCATCACTCAAAATGTAAGAATGGCAATCGTTATAAAAGGAGACCACAGTAAAAGTTATATTTACTTCATTGAAATATTTATGTCTGGCTTTAGATAATGAAATTATTATTGTCACAGAGTAATTATATATTTGCAGTGGATATGTATTGTCATTTGTTAGGCATACACATAAACATGTATACGCCACCATATAGTTATAGCTTTACTGTCTTTTATTAGACACAATCAATCAGAGATAGATCAGTGTGAACTTTGCCAGGCTGATGTAATAGCATATATGACCAAATTTTTCCCTTTATAGTCAAATCACTTTTCCTCAAACAGAAATATTTTAGTGTTGTGGTGAAAATTAATATATTCAATACATGCACAATTTACCAAATATCCGGTGTGCTTTTGTATTTGGAGTACATTATGACAAATCCAGAATATGGATTACATTATGACAAATCCAGAATACAGATATGCTGTGCATGTGTGTGTCATGGGCAATGCATTATGATGACTCCAGAATACTGTCCTGCACCTGTGATTTCAATATATACTGTGTCCACAGGGCAAGCGAGAGGAGTGGCAGAAAGTGTTCTACATTGCTGGTGCCATCTACACCTTCGGCGCCTTGTTCTATCTGATCTTCGCTTCCGGAGAAATTCAGCCCTGGGCACGACAGGAAGTAGAGCATGAGGAAGAAGTGCTCCAGGTTGAGCTGACCCCGCTTCAGAAGGACGAGAAGAAGAAACCGGTCCAGAACGGCACAGCAGCAACAGGGGACGAAGAGAAACAGAGCCTGAAGGCACAGGAGGATAACTCTGCTGCTAACAACGTCAATGTTTGATCACGAAATACCAGTAGTCAATTAGTATAAACATGGGGTTCAGTTTGTGTAGTTGGTGTTTTGTAACCTACAAGGGAAGACGAGACTTCTGTAAGCGTGAACAAAGTCTAAAGAACAAAGTCTAAATTAAAAAAAAAATGACAAAAAAAATATATATATAATTTTTACATATCCATGTATACATTTCTATATGTATATTGTTAACAGGCATTTGCTGAATGGGTTTGAATAATTCTTGATGACTGCTTGGCAATAGTTATACATTATAATTACTAAATATTTGCATATGTGTGATGAAATATTCAGTATTTAGTGATGTAGAGAGAGCTCCATGTATCTCAAGGTTTTAAAAAGTCTTCCTCTTATAAAACACGCGATACTGCCACAACTCAACCATATCCTCAAAGCAACTTCTGTAGCATTCAGTGTGCCATGTATTGAGTGTCTTATTTATTATGCTGGTACAGAGTGCTACAGAATCATATGTTTTTACTCAAATGACTGCTGGGATAAAAAAAAAACATGTGATTTTAATAGGCAATTTTGCAAAAATGTGTCCAAGACAATTTGGAGGACTCCAAGATACATTTACCTAGGACATGTTGTATGAAGTGAACACGAGTGGGTGGGTGATGTGAACAAACTGTCTCCAGCAGGACACGTAGTGTTTCCTCGGATGATCAACACTCAGTCTCTTAGAAGTTACACCGGTTTCTTAATATGTTCTTTTTCTCGTTGCTCTTACAGTAATATCGATGGTGAAATTGTGTGATAATATATTTGTATGTGCTGTGATGTGCTGTTTCGGGTGACAAAGAAGTGTTCAGCAAAATAGTGTTGTGTGAGTAAAATATGTTAATAAGGATAGCTTTTGGTGACCTACTGCATTTTTTGCATGTTATTGGATATAACTAGTTGTAACCTTAATTTTAATGCATAAATATTTGATATGTGCATGAACCACTAGATAGGCTCGTTGTTGAAGAATGTCTTTGTCATTCTCTATGTTGTTTGCAGTTTGTGCAGTTAGTCCTAAAGTTGTCACATGTTTGTTGTGGACTTTCTTTGGCCCTAGACCTACCTTTATAATGTTTAGTCAAAGTAGTTTAACTGATAATTTAATCGGCAGCCAAGGGTACAAAATTTGAGATCGCGTTCATGTTTTCCTACCTCGTGAAATGTGAATCACGCATGTGCTAGGTGTGTTTGTGAAGCCTGTTTATGAACTGTGAATCACACGATGTGTGCTAGTGAAACCCAAGACTGAATGCGTTCCCTGAGGTACCTTTATGTTTTATATATATCTATGGGCAACAAACTGAAATTGTGCTGCTGTGGGACACTGGTAGATAGAGTGAACTCAAAAACCTATTTATTCACAAAACGCATGACCTGAACGTCATGCGTTGTCGGGTACAGAACCAAAACACATAAAGTGCTGCCTTTGAGTTTATATTTTGCTACAGATTATATTTAGAGGCGTGGCCTGTGATGATGATGTCACAGTGATGTCATCTTGCATTCATGAATGGCAGCTATCATGCATGACTTTTTCTGTATATCATACATTGGGAACATTTTTTTTCTGCAGACCGTTCATAGTCTTCGGTAATATTTGACTTTGAAACTTTTTTGTAATTATATATATATCATCAACTAGCGCTGCTGTGTCATTCATATCCGAACAAGCCATTGGCAGCTGCGAGGATTCCTGCAGATTACACTAATTTGCAGTCTTGAAACCTAAAAGGGAACGGTTGAACTTTGCATTAGCGTTTCATGGTTGCAATGCGCCTGCACAAGCTATATACTTAACCTGTGATGCATATATATGGGTTACACTGCAGCAGTGTACTCAATATATATTATCTTCCATTGACCATGACCAGCTGTTGTACATATAAACATGCCAAACTGATCTTAACAACCTTTGCAACTTGTATATATTTCGTAAATGGTACATTGTGTGTATAGTTCAGCTGGTTTATTCGGTTTCTTGTTTGTGTTTTTGAAGTCATATGCCGTTATTCCGCGGGCCAGTTGTGTACATAATAAGACATACTGGGTGTACGTCCTACTCATAGACAAGGTAATCGATCTCAGACAGTTACAGTGCATACCCCAGTAGCGTCTGGCATTGCTCAGCTAGCTGTAGACTTTAAAACGTGTGAATATATTTAACGGACTGCGATCTTCACATGGGACTCAATATCATTATAACCTTATTATATCTATATACCTGTATTTGTGTCTAGCATTGGCCGGGATGTGTTATGCTACGTAGTATTGACCCCCATCCCCCAAGCATACCCTTGGTCTTGGCTTGCCCCCGTGGTATGATGTCGGCTAAGAACCTGGTGCCGACCTACACGCCACGGACATAGCCTAAACTGCGTTGTATGGTAATACTGTAGTCTCGACACAGTGAGTGCGTTATGATTTGTGCACCTACCAGGTTTGTTTCAATATGATCGCCTGCATATGGCCTCTTTCGTATAGGCCATTGTGAACCCCCGGGGTGTGAACCTAGCTCTCCGGAGTGTGTCTTTTTTTCCTCAAGCCAAAAAACGAACAGTGTCGAAGTGTTTTGTTTTGTTCAGTAAAGAAAACACTTTATAACCGAAGGGTTACGTGATCTGCTGGTTTTCGTCAAAGGACAAATAAAGTTTCAACATCTCTGTTTGCACTGTGTTTAATTATGTTGCCGTAGGAATTAAGGTTCAAGCTGCACAGAGTGGCTGTGTTCCGGGTCGCATCCAACTACCGTAATAAAAGCAACTTTGCTACATACAGAATATTGTTATTGATTTATTTCTTTTTTTTTTTTTTTGGTTCTGCAAAGCGTACTGCCGTGATGTAGGCGCCAATTAAATAGAACAAGAGGTCCATGGATCTTGGCGCACTGCTTGACAACTGTAGTTGTATGACAATTGGTAATTTTCTGCAGAGTTGTATCAAAGACTCGCTGCTAAAACAATTGAAATGCTAACTCTACACATACCGTACCTCAACATGTATGTATCAATTTTTGTGCCACCCTTAGCCTTTCAAAGCTAGCTCGGGATTAAGGTTAAGCAGATCTATGGTGCAATACCCAATCGAATTATTTAGTTCAATCTTTCAATGTCACCCAAGGTGAAACGTGATGGTTCAGTTTTGACTCCTCATATATCATTTCCTATTAGTGTTTAATAGTAAGCATATTGCCTAACTCTGCTCCTTTATGATGTACAAGCCTTCAAAATTCAGTGATCTTGGCTTTGACCCTTAAAGGTCACTCAATTTCAAATCTTGATTGTCGAGTTTGACATCCCATATATGATTTCCCATTAATGTTTTATAGTAATATAGCCCATCTTGGCTCTCACATATAACCCTTCAAAATGTGAGTGACCTTGACTGTGACCTTTCAAGGTCTCCCAAGGTCAAATGTCATGGTGCCAAGACACTCCTCATATATGATTTCAGTTCGTGTTTAATTAGTAACATATGGCCTAACTCGGCTCTTTTACGAGATATCAGCCTTTAAAACCATGAGTGACATTGAAATCGATCTTTCAAGGTCACTAAGATAAAATGTAATCAGACCATTGGACTCGCATATATGGTTTCCTATTAATATTTAATAGTAACATGGCCAATTTTGGCTCCTTTACAAGATATACAAAAAGGAAAAATGAATGTGAAATTTTAGAAAAAAAATTGTTAAAAATCGGAAAATTAAAATTTCAAAAATCCCAAACGTACTTTTGTGAGGACCATTGGGAGGAAAATTCAGGACAAGTTTGAAACTTCTGCCTGCGATTTGTAGGAGTAGCGTTTTGAAATTTTCACTTCCATAGGTTCCCATGTTAACGAAAACGAGAAAAAAAAATCGCTATTCATTTTTTTTTTTTGTAATTTCAATTTTCAAAACTTAAAAAAAGTACGAAATATAGTTTTGTGAGGATCATTAGGAAGAAAACTCAGGCGAAGTTTGATAATGTCTCAAACTTTGGCCATAACCCAAAAACGGCCGATAGTAGAGTGAAAGTGAGAACAAATTTGGGCCCCAGGGGCATATGAAGTATGCACGATGGTGCTTTTGGCGTCGAACATGTCAGGTCTTTCAGTGCATTTGTCTGCCAATCATCTCCTAAACTTCATTTGGTAGAAAGATCATTCTCCTATGATACTTTAATCTGTAAGTGATACCTGCGGGTGATACTGGCTGAGCTTCAAGGACCCTGGGCTTAAAGCAGGACCAAGCCTGAAACAGTTGGCCGTGGAGTGAAATGGGCTGAATTTGGGGCCTAGTGATATATGTGTATGGTGTACCTTTTTACCTAGTTGTGCTCAAGGTCAATTGGAGGTTATAATACTGCATTTGTCTCAAAATTGACCTGCAAGTATGAAAACTGCGATGACTGATTGTAAAGCGAACCATAGTGAAGTTTGTGATCCAAGGACATTTATATACATGTATCGGGTATCTTTGACTTTGCAGCGTTGAAGGTCGTCTTGGGTCAGTCGGCACACTTCTCTGAAACCCGAAAATTGTAGAGCAAAAAGGACTGAAATTTGAGACATGGGACGCCAGTAACCCATGTGGGGTTCATTTGACCTTGTATAGTCTTCACTTAAGGCAATACGTATATGGGGTCATGCGGTGTACATTCTAAAAATGACCTGTAACTCGAAAACGGCAAACTGTAGAGTTCAACAAAGTGAAATTAGGAATTTTGAGACACAGTTACACATATATGGGTACCATTGAACTTGTTGTGTTCAAGGTCATTTGGGGGTAATTCGGTGCACTTTTCTCCAGTGGCATGTAGGTCGAAAACGGCTGGCCGCAGAACAAAACTGACTGAAACTGACCTTGTAGTGCAAAATTGAGTTTTGTGTCTGTGTGTGTGTGTGTGGGGGGGGGGGGGGGGGTGCATTCTGCAAACTTGTCACAAATTGCCTCGTAATTCGAAGATATTTGTTCGCAGAGTGAAATGGATTGAAATTTGTATATATGTTTTCCTTTGATGTAATATTGAAGGTTCTGTTGGATCATTCAGTGCAACGTTTATCAACACTGTTCATCGTAGACTGCAATGGCCTGAAATGTAAGGTTCAGGGATTTTAGTACAACACAGATATATCCTTTGTAGTGTTTAAGTTCATGTAGTGTTTAAGTTCATGTAGAGCTTGTAGTGTTTAAGTTCATTAGTTCATTTAATTCAGGGTCAGACAGTGCATTAAACTTTTTTTTCAAATACAAGAAGTTTACTGGAAGAGTATTGACAGAAATATCTATGTGCAGTCACTGGCATCTACATGTAGTTATATACATGTTAGCTATTCACATGATTCTTGCTGCTAAAGGACCATGAACTTCTTATTGCATTTTTGAAAAAATTTCACTTCAACGATTTTTCTTTTTCGTTTTCGTCCGCTAGGCCCTTTTTTGTTCTTTTCAGTTTTTTTTCCAACATTTTGATTTTTAATTTTGTTATTTGTGTTTCACATTTGCATGGGGCCACATGAGAGGAAAAAAAATCAAACCAGGTATCGTGACAAGATGTGCCAATGATATATACTAACGTATATACCTTTGACTGGCCTACACCCCCCACCAATGGGGGGTGTAAGCCAGTCGAGGGTTATCTCCGGAGCCCACTTCACCAAGCCGCAGCCTGGGGTTAATGATATACACATTAATTTGCTACGGTAAAGTGGTTGTGCCAACTGTGTGAGGAAAATAGATGGTCTACGTTCGAGCCGATAGTTCCTGCATAGGCCCTACAAAGTCGCATAAGAGGGAAAAGTACCACCGTCAAGTGAAACTTTCCCCTAGGACTCTATTCCGATTGTGAAGTTAATATCTATATTTCCTGAATGTTACAGCGGTATGTACGATACTTTGACCCATACATTTTTCTTCAATTCTTAATTTTCTTAATTAGCCAGCAACCTTGCTCATTGTACCTAGCTCCAAATTCAAGCTTAGATACCAGTGACTTTGCTACACTTGGGGTACAGGTATCGTTGTACTCGACATGTACAGTAATTGATAATAATAAGTGGCGTGTATGAATTTAATATCTGTGATATCGACCTTGTAAAACAATGTGGATGGTTTACCTTACGCCAGAGGATGGACTTGCTGCAATTCTTATGTACAGATTTTTACGGGCACTGTTCATGTCCATTTATCCGAAAGGTTTTAATCTAGTCATCGCTCTGATATTATTACCAGGTTTCAAACTAATGAAGAGTTAGTTGTACCAAAGCCAAACCTGGAGATATTCAGGCAATCTATTGCTAACCAGGGACCCCGAATTTGGAATGGTTTGCCAATTAGTGTTAGAAGAGGGGTGACATTGAAATTTTTAAGAACATGGTTAAGCCTATCTTTAAAACATAGTTACTATTTGTTTTAATTTAAAGTTTAACCTTTTAGTGACCCAAAGCTTTGTCAACCTGTAACATTTTATACCATAGTCATTTTAATTTTATGTTAATGTGTAATTCATGCTTTTATTCGTGTTATATCTTATAATGCTTGGCGTCAAGGACAAATACCTAACGGGTAATAGACCCACCCATGATAAAAATTAGTCAATAAAAATAAAATAAATAAAATAAAGTTGTACATTAGGTTGAAAATTGATTGAATCTGGAAGTGACACGAATTGCATCGGTGGATTGATTATAACAGGTTGCGTCATTAGGCCTAGTTCGATGTCAAGTTTTTGAATTACTTTCCGAAGCTTCTCTTTCTCTAGGCGTAACTTATCAATTTCTAATTTAACTTTCAGTCTCCGCTTTCAACAGTTCTTTGTGTACCTCCTCGCTTGTGATGGTCTCTTGAGAGTTTTTCCTTTGTCGGCTAGGTGATTCAAACTCCGCAAGTCCATCTTGGCTGTGTAACTCCGGATGAAAAGATTCAGGAGGTCCGTCAGTGTAACTGTCTGTAACATATAAATAAATAATAATAAAAAAAAAAAAACAACGTTATAACAAAAAAGCTACTTTTGCCACGGCGGATCTAAGAAATCCATTTGGTAGCGTCGTTTAGCATTTACGGTCCCCAAAACACAATTCAAAGCAAAGTGACAGGATCTCACAAGCTCCTCAGAGATATGCATGATATGCTGGGAATTATTCATGGTCAGCCATACTTCCAACCCTGGAATATGTGGAAGATTACCTTACGTTAAGCCGTGTATAATTGTCGGGTCGCGATGGCCGAATGGTTAGCGCGTCGGACTCCCAACCACAAGATCGTGGGTTCGAGTCCCGCCAAAAACCAGTCGGCTCATCAAAACCGTCCCGTGTGG
>JAAUYG010011501.1_pt1 | contig 13706 bp, 10 predicted proteins | sample 7278091 | NCBI WGS metagenome assembly JAAUYG01 (sample SAMN14350201, study PRJNA611818) | marine sediment metagenome | isolation source: surface marine sediment (0.6m) | place: French Polynesia: Moorea | collected 2018-08
CCCCCCCCCCCCGCCCCCCCCGGGCGCGCCCCCCCCCCGCCCCCCCCCCCCCACTCCCAGTCGGTCTGTAACCTTTCCGGGTGATATTACCGACTGCAAGCTTGATGTTGGGATGCATGCAGGTGTATGCGGGTGTGGCTGTTATGAGTTGATTTGGTCTTGGTTGGGCTGAACGATCTGCGCCGGACAGTTTTGGGTGCCAGGCCACCGATTGCATTCCGCCACATGTGAGGAGAAAGGAATCACTCAGACCTTTATACTGACTCCGAGGCGGCCAATCCGTTGCCTAACTGACTGGTACCAAGCGTCAAATTGAAATGAGGAAACCCATGTTATGTGTCTTTGGTGTGGCGCGGTCGGGGATCGACCCCGGCCTCCCGTAAATTCATTCTGAAACATGTATGTATATATTAAATTTTAAACCCTTGCTGTATTACAATTTAACGTTATTTTACCCTGTTTCAGACATAGATGAATGCGACTTAGACATTGACGGATGTGGACAGCAGTGTGAGAATACAGAGGGCAGTTACAGCTGTCTGTGTAGCACTGGGTACCATCTGGCTGGAGACAGTAGAATGTGCCAAGGTAACGCAGTTGTTTCTTTAACGTCCAGCCTATCATGCTACTGTTAAAGATAGTGTATCCCGGTCACACTAATCCAGGGTGGATAGCTCATATATTTCATTCAGGTTCGTACTTTGAACAGAATTGAATTTGAACAGTCAGTCTCAATTTACGATCTGCCTATGACAATTATTTTGTCATTAGGAAAGCATTTGGTCTACTTACCTCCTGATATTTTCAGACCTGTTGGGTGACAAGATTCGAAATGAGGGTTCATTTTCCTTCCTTCCTTTTCTTTAGGCATATATGTGGCACCTGACGTGAAACTTAAATAAATTATTCTTAATGACAGTCACAGTGGCAAGTAGAAAACTATGTCTACCAATGTGTTGTAAACACATGTAGCATTTCTACGTTCATACACGGATGCAATTGTTTGTTATTAACTTTATTTTTCCCGTCCTTTCTTCCTTCCTTTCTTTCTTTATGCATTCAGTTATTCTTCATATTAACTAATACACATTTGCATCAGACATTAACGAATGCGACAGGGATAAAGGAGGATGTGAATATCGGTGTGAGAATATGGAGGGCAGTTATAAATGCCACTGTGACACTGGATACACCCTCGCTGGGGACAGAAGATCCTGTCAAGGTGAGGCATGAGTTTAAATTGTTGAACGTTAATTAAGAAGTCTTTTTGGTGCCCTCTTTTTGTGAAGATTCAGATGGGTTTGGTTGATTGTTCGTAGTATTTTTATGCAAAGGCACAACATTCGCTTAAACACCTCCCGAAATGTAAAAAATGTGACGGAACCTTACATTGCGACCACTTTTCAATTACGACCAACCCAGAATATTCATGCAATGCATCATGTTAAAGATGACACCAGAATGATTTCAATTGTAACTTGGCTTATCACTTAAGTTACGCCTCTAGAATGTTTCTCGCGGGAAATTGGTTGTATCATGCCCAGTCATTCAGTAGAAATACTGCACTGATATGTGCAACTATTTAATAACACCTACAGAAATACAGGTCACTTTCCAGATATAGACGAATGTGTGACTAGAAACGGCGGTTGCCACCACACCTGTGATAATACCATGGGCAGTTATAACTGTCAATGTGACGGTGGCTACAATTTACAGCAAGACAAACACAACTGTGTCGGTATGTTTACAAATGTGAAACTTTGGTTAACATATCATGGATAACTGACTTACGAAATATTGTTAATCCAATTACAAAATTAATGTGGCAATTCCCAAAAAAAAACTAAACGGCATTGCAAAAGGTATTTAGTAATTCAAAACTGACTCGTCATGCTATAAATTTACCCGCATGTGCTTACTGCTGAGGTGTACATGTACAAACTGGTAACAGTGTTAACACATGTGTCATGTGCACTTAAATAAGATGTCTTTATTGTTGCGTATGCATATGAACATCTGAATACCCCTTCCTTGACAAAAGAAAACCTTCAAATATGGCTGCCATGACACAATACCACCCCATTAGTGTATATGCCAATAACCGATGTATGTAATGTATGCCCATGCAGAAAGCACAGCTTTGTGATAAATTACTTTGGATTATTATTACATTGTATTGCACAATAGAAATACACAAAGTAAAAATGCGATTATAGAGTGCTAGGAAAAAATGAAATGCCGAGAGATTAACGTTAATTTTTATTTAATTTGTATTTCAGATATAGACGAATGTGCAGCAAACACAGGTGGATGCAACCATATCTGTAACAACACGATTGGTAGCTACCGCTGTGGTTGCAACAGTGGATACCGCTTGACCACCGAAGGATATCTCTGTGAAGGCAAGCTCTTACATTTTAAGATAGAGTACACATGTAGGTCATTTATCAGCTGGGAAAGCGACGTCTCGACTTTAATGCAGTTACAGGAAAGGCAGTATCTGAGCATCTCTGCGATTTTGCATATGTAAAGTGCTAAATTAAATTAAAAGGGAAGTCTAATAATAGAAGGTGCTTGACATTCAGTTGTGTTGGGCAATGTACTAAACATTTACATTCTACCAAAAGTATTCCTTTTTCAGACATAGACGAATGCCTGGAAAGCACTGATCGATGTGAAGAGCATTGTTTTAATCACCCTGGAGGCTTTACATGTGACTGCCCTCTGGGATTTCATATAAACGATGACACAAGTTGCTCAGGTATATGTAACTACAGTGGAAACACAAAGATGTACACAACAGTGACTAAAGTGGTTTTAGTTCTTGGGTGGTCTTAATTCTGAAATATTGGTTTGTAGCGTTTTGTCATAAGTCATGGGTGGTTGCATTTCCGGGGTAGGATTAAGGTGAGATTCTACTGTCCACCTATATACATAGCGTTAGAATGAAAACTATAAATATAAGAATATATATCTTCTGTGGTAATTGATCTATAAATGGCTCGGTAATTGCTAACAGAATTTGTAAGGTTGATATTAAACGCTTCGTTCAAGGCTTAGTAAATAAACAGAAGCCCTACAAAATAATTGTATCGAGCAATAGTATAGGTCAGGAAATAAATATTTTTGCCAGACACAAACGAATGTAACCAGAACAATGGAGACTGTTCTGATGGATGCGAAAACTCTGTGGGATCTTTTGATTGTACGTGTCCGGACGGGGAAGAACTTATGGGTGACAAACGGACGTGTCAAGGTAATGTCCTTTACGATTACGCATTTGCATAGAAGCGTAGCATTTTATTTATCTATAATTGGCAATTACGGCATGTGTCTTTCTAGGACACAACAAATTCATATGCATGTACTGTTTCATTAAATAAGCACTCATTTAACATAGTCATTACTGTCATGGCCTAAATATTACCAGTGAGTTTGATAGGTCACAGCTTATAAAGTACGCGGCCATTGTTTCATCTTTTAAAGTTCGAGTTGTTCGAGTTGTTCGAGTTGTTCCCCAAGGTACCGTCCTCGAGTCTTGTCAGGGATTTCCCCGCAAGGAAACCATAAAGTAGCATGTTTAAAGATGATACAATATTCTATGCACAAGACAGTAGTATAGATGAAATTACAGGTAGGTGTCATTTAGCGTTACATGCAGATGCACTTATCGCAAGTACTTGGGATCACCACAGCATGCATAGTCTTAATATCGACAGATCAGGATCCAAGTTGCATGGTTCTGTAATTCTAATACGGAAATAATTTTGGATGATAAATTTTTACAAGTGTAGCAATGTTCCTTTTCCCGAGTTGAATTAATATATAGGTTTCCTTGGTGCCATTACATATTTAAAGAACTTGGTAAACTCGCTCAAAGGAGGACATTTCTTTACGCATAAAACACCAACCTGGGGAATAATACATGAACGATATAATATTTTACTTTAATGTGCAAATGTTGAAAATGGCAAGATATGTACAGGTTAATTATAGTTTATCTATCCGTGGAGAGGTTGCAACTTATTCCTAAACCCAATGGTGAACAATGGCGGACACAACGTTTAACTAACACAGTACTTAAAATGTAGAATGATTTATCACAGTCACGACAAGAAGTGTAACTGTGTTAATATTTTTACCATATTCCATTAAAATAGTATGTTCTTGTGTGTCGTGATTTCTAGTTTGGTCTAACTGGGCACCAGATTGAATACGAATACAAATTCAGTGTAATTGGTCTATCCAGTATAAATACATTCAATTCGGTAAGTAAATATAAAAAAATAAATTATATAGTCATGTAACAAAATTATTACTGTTCCAGATATTGACGAATGTCTAAGAGACCATAACTGCAATCAGATGTGCACAAATGTGCATCGTTCGTACTAGTGCGGCTGTCATGTTGGCTTTTATGAAGTCGACGGTGGCTTCTTGTGCTCTGGTGTGTACATTTGATGTTTAACTTAGTTCATTGTTGAAATGTTGACATGTTACACAATGCAAGTATATATGTGAAAGTTTTACCTTTATACTCACTTATATACCAAAATATTAATCATTTAACTAACAACAGAACACATCCTTGGTAAGTTTTTTTAGGTACATGTAGTTTAGTCATCCGATATAGGCACATCTTTATGCATAGGTTCATGTATCACCGATGATGTTATTGTTCTTTAACCAGAATGTGAGAATGCAGCATTTGGCGTTAATTGCTCCCAGTCTTGTTACTGTGCCGATGACAATGCTTGTGACAACGTCAACGGCAGCTGTCCACGTGGTCTTTGTGCTCCTGGATGGACGGGTGATACATGCAGTGAAGAATGTAAGTAGCGTGTACAAACTGTATGTGTTGGGAAGCAGTTACAATGGGTAGATGGCAATGTAAATAATGTGCATTAGAAGTTTGAAATTTGCACCCATTTGCATCTTCTTGAAACCGTTCTTCAAATCTTCTTAAAGCTATTTAAGGTGCCTATTGTTATCTGCAACATCCAGTTATATGATTGGTAAATTAATTTAAGTGGCTTTTTATATGTCTTATGTGTCTGATTGAATTGATCTAACTGGTAGTATTTGGTGGTGCCTGATTGTGTATAATTTATTCTCTCAATAACTTTTAGTGAGTGTCTGTGTGGTTTAATACAACGTGTAACGTTACCTATTTAAAAACAATATCAAATACATCAACATATGTGTATATTGGTAAAAAGAGAAACGCTACTATATATCTGGTGCAACATATTTATTTCGTGGTGCCTGACTGCTCACTCATGTATCTGTTCATGGAATGAATATGTTGATGACATCTCCGGTAGATGTTTAGTCTATAAAATGGCGATGACCATGATGACAGATTCACCATGACACCGTGATGACAGCTTGCCTGGTTCACCAGAAATCATCATTTTGATATTATCTCTTGGAGTATTGGTGTCTGATCCACTCAAACTTAATTTATTTATCTTCTCTAGGAGCCTGAATAAGGTACGATTTTCTGCGTTGTCACACTCGCAATTATCTTCATGTAGGTGCTTTTTATAAAAAAATAAAAAATAAAAATAGGATATCCTGCACAGACTTTGAAATCAGTCAGCTTCATAAAGGCTCCTTTCTCACCTAGATAAGATCAGACAGCAATCTTAAATTGCACAAGGAAGCGTGAGTTTGTTCTTCGCCAGTCATATTATCTGAATGGTTGCAGATGGAATGGCAAGTGTTATTGGTGGCGCGATTGGGGGTGTACTGGGGGCCCTGGCCGCAGCTGCAGTCGTTGTTGTCAGTATTCTAATCCTCAGGTGGGTGGTTTAAGATTTAAGGTAATCCAATGAATATCTATTTTTTCATTATTGTGTCAATGGGTTAATTCAACTATTCGTAATATTCACGTTACTTTTACACAAATGTTTATTTCTTTATTTTTTTTGAGCAGTTTTAAAACACACGATCAATTTATAAATAAGCACTTTTACAGCATAAACAGGTAATAGTGTTATTTTCATCTTTATGTTTGCAAAAAATCGCGACGCAGAAGGAAGAGGCGGAGCAAAGGCAATAACGGCACAGCTTCGTATGTGAAAGGTCTGGACAGGGAGCGCAATGCTGCAGACACCGATGATAACCCATATTTCGACATAGACAGTAAAGAAACCGTGATAGAAGTGGACCATGATAACACCAAGGACGTCGTTGCCGTTCCACTGGTTTCACACTCTGCAAAAAGTACGTATTCTGAAGCTTTTCTGTTTTTGAAATACTAAAGATAATTGAACGGTGTGCCGTCAGAAACATAACCGTATATCGTGGAAACATTTTATTGGAGGCACAGACACCTTGCGAAATTAATAGTGCTCTCCGAAGCTGTAGGCTGTTGTTTTTCCAAAACAGCACGTTCTGCTGCATTCTCAACATATCTAAACTGAAACACAATATGCGACTTGCTGTAAATATAGGACATGGAACATGTAGCCACAAATCTGTTATAAAATACAACCATCGTTGCAATTATGATTTCCTGGTGTAAATTTAATACACCAAGTTGTTATAATTACGAGAGTTGTATTTTGAGAAGGATTTGATATTACGTCCTGCCAAAATTGCATGTTGCTTAATCCATGTTTTCATTTTGTTGTGTCTGGATTTCTTCAGACAATTTAATGATGAAACAGGAAAAGGTGACTAATGGTGATAGTGAATACGAGAATTTCAAAGGACGTGCCATCGATCGTTTGGATTTTGCAGCTTACGTGGCAAAGAGAAAGGCTGAAGAAAATCCATTCCTAAAAGAATTTAAGGTGTGTGTATTTTGACAAACTGTAACATCAGAAATATCGTTACATCACGCCCTGCGATACCATGAATATTTGGCCATTGTGGTACTTTTTGCTTTCGCTTTGTGCTTCTGAATGCCTATACTTTTGTGAACAAACTTATTTAAAGCTAATCATGATGTTTAGCGACATTGAAAAGGCAACGTGCAGTGTAATTTTATTTTAACGCTTGTTTCTCTAAACGGAAGAGGAAAGTATGTGACTGATAAAAATGTATGCAACATTATATTTGGCCTGGAAAGACGTTTCTTGGCAACATCAAGGTCTTTTTGTAGTGGCGGGAACAGTATATAAATGCACAATGATTTCTAAGTGTACATCAAAAGAAAAAACAACTGCACCATTAGAGTGAGTGAAATGTCTCGTACATTTAATGCCATGCCCTAAGATCATGCTACTATATACATGTAGCTTATATATAAATGAACACGATGGCGCCAAATTGTTGTCTAAATTAATATTTGAATGTTACAAGTATTGTCATGCATAAACATAAGCTTAACTTGAATTGATATAAAATGTACCATATCGTGACCATAATGATATCAGAAGGATATGTAGGCTATGTGGACCTATTGTAGTATCTATTGACACTTTTATTTGTGTTTTTGTACTTGCTACTCTTGCATTGTCATTAAACTATCTATCTAGCTGCACACTGGGGAGGAAGTCAGAACATTAGGCATAGATAATAACAGTTCCACCACATAGGTTAGGTTCATATGTTAGGCATTTTATTTATTTTTATTCAGAGAATACTGGGGATAACTGAAAAAAAAAGAATGCCAATGTCAAGATATGAACCGTTATAACACCTTTGTGATTGCATTTAATTTTCTTAATAGGAAGAGCTTTCCGGCAATAAACGATACGAGTGGCAGGATGCGCTGAGGGACGGACTCAAAGCTAAAAACCGCTTCAAGAATATCTTACCATGTAAGACACTTCGCTTTTACTCTGCGTTTACCATGGCACTATATTTGAAATTTTGCATTCGAAATCCCCACTTAAAGAGCTCTGTGCATATACTCAATCCGTAACCATCAACTGTTCGCTAAAATTTGAACTTGTAACGTACAACTACATGTATGCACGTTTCTCACAACGTCATCTTATTATTTTGCAGACGACAAGAACCGTGTGAAGTTGTCTGTGGTCGAGGATGATCCTCTATCTGATTACATCAATGCCAGCTACATCCAGGTCTGACACTTGAGCTTTTGTATTCCGTATACTAGTATATGCTGTGAAATGTACAAACTTCATGAATATTTGATAATTAGGCGTTCTATATAGTACTATGGCAATTCTGATCATTACGTTTGGGCGACTTACGATTAAAAAATGCAGATTCAAAATATAAAATATTATTAGCACTATACAGATTAACTATCTGGTGATTTGCCTGTATTATTTTTTATATTATTATTTTTTTTTTTGCTTTCAGGGGTATCAAGGAAAAGACAAATTCATAGCTTCTCATGGTTGGTAACATAGAGCCTGCATGACATTTTTTTTTCACTATAAGCCAGGCAAAGTTTAGGAGCTTTGCATTTGTGCCCTTCCATGTAATTCATTTAATGATACGTGATACTATAAACTATCAGTTTTCGCTTATTGGCAAGTTCGAATACAAATTTCTATTCAGATAATCTAAATGGCATTGCGATGAATTGTATCACAAAATTAATTTACTATGTGTGTAATTTACCGTAAATACAGAGCTGTATAATTAGCATCCTGGTCGTATTGTATGGATGGCATAAAGATTAAGGCTGTGCTGTATATATCCCAGGACCTTTGAAGAACACGGTGTCAGATTTCTGGCGGATGGTATGGGAGTTACGGGTTGAGGTGATAGGGATGCTGACCAACCCAGTGGAAGGAGGAGCCGTAAGGAAAGGGACGGGGAGGGATTGAAAATTAGTCCAGAACCGATCTTGAGGATTGAAAAGACAATTTTAATTGTTGCCATGCCGGCTATTGTATTTAATTTCTATCGACTTACATTTACATTCGACCATGTATTATGTCGGAAGAAGTTGAAGAAGTTCAGTGCATTTTATTCGCATGTGGCATGCGTGAGAATCAAACCTTTGCATCTTTTCTAAACAAAAAAATACCAGGTCCGAGTGATAGAATGGTACGCTGTGTTCGAGTTATATTCGAGCAATACATACCGTATATTAACGAGTCTCACACTGGTGTCTTACTGTAGTAGTAAATTGAGGAACGTAGAAATTGGCTATGAATCAAAATAAAGGTGGATGTGTGTAATTGCATTTAATATACAGAACAAAGAGGTAATATGTGCCACATTAAACAACTAAGTTATCATGACAGCTGACACACTAATATTTTCTGTCGGTATAATTGGCGGATTTGTAGTAATATTTACAGTATTTAATCAAGCAGGCAAATACAGCACTTTTGTACAATATTAACAAAAACATTAGGGTATACATGTGGGTGCATATAGGGTATATGTATAGGGTGTATGTATTTATCTTGTCAATGACCTAAATCTCCACCGTAACAAGGTCCTACTTTATCGTGTTCAAGGCAATAAAATGACTGGTTTTCTAACATTTGGCAACTTAAAAAATAGTACTTGTCCGTTTAGAAACTTAAAATGTCTTATATTGAAGTGCCAAAAGTTGTTTAGAAACTTAGTAATGGCAGTTATCTTTGAACAAATCTTTGCACGGGCCACACACAAAAGAAGGAGTAACTTGAGTGTAGTAATCCGGGAGGGGGGGGATACTAATCATAAGCTGTGCTAATGTACGCGCGTATGTTCCCCATGACTGTATTGCAGATGAAGTGTTTGGAATACTGGCCTAATGCTGTAGATGAAACACTAGAGTTCGGGGACTTGCAGCTGGTACTGGTGTCCGACGATCAGTGGCCTGATTATTATATCCGAAACGTTCGAATAACGAAATTCCAGGTGAGCTTGGATATGTGTATGTGGATTTTGCTTTGTGATTTATACAAGAAAGCAAAAAATTCTAATAGACATGAGCGACATACAGACTGCAGGCTGCATAAGCACATGCAACTTGAAAAAGCAATTTGTTTCCTCTGTAAATACATATGAACATGAAAAAAAGGTTTGACATATCATTTGACAGGGCATATCATTTTTCGCCGAAAGATATGCCCTGTAAACAGCTCTATTTAAGGCCATTTGAAATGTTTAGCGTGATTTTTGTTCTTGCGACATATTGTTTTAAGGACAAAATATCAGGAATAACGTTTATTCCTAATAAAGGTTATTCATGGAAGGAATTCCCTGCTACTTACAATATCAGACATTCCCTTGCTATTAAGCTACCATACTGTTTCTATGTACCAGCCTGGTGCTGAACCGCTCGCAGTCACACAGTTCCACTTTACATCATGGCCTGATCATGGCGTACCCAGGGATGCCACCTCACTTCTGAGGTTTTACCGAATTCTCATGCGCCGGAGACGGTCAGGGAAACATATTATCGTTCACTGCAGGTTTGTATTCACAGATAGAGTGGTACTTTTGCTTCATAGTCTGGTTAATTGCTATAAATATATTAAGCACATATAGGAACACTCACAACTTCCGATTTCTACAACATTGTGTTAACTTAGAAATTGCTGTGACGCGAGTGGTTATGCAGTAAATATGTGATAAAGGATCCGCGTATCAACTTGCCAACGTACACGTGTTAATAGACACTGATGATGCTGGGGTATATTTAAACGAGCATATGAGCACTGCATCCGAAGCTAAGATAAAGATAGACCTTTGTGTTTCTTCCCTACATGTGTGCCGTCTATCAGAGCCGTTACTTTACAGAAGTGAAGGTTTTGCACACTTCTTTTTCTGTGTGTGCTTGCATATGTTCCTGCTTCCCTGTGCTCAGTGCCGGTGCTGGTAGAACGGGGACACTGATAGCCCTGGATTATCTGCTGAAACAGGCAGAGAATGAGGGGAAGGTAGATGTTTTCAGATGTGTCGACTATCTCCGTGATCAGAGGATCAGCATGGTGCAGTCAATGGTGGGTCTCTCAGTTTGGTGCTTATGTTACTTTTTAATCTTATGTTACTTTTTAATTAGGTGACATCTTCGATATGATATGTAGCACATTTTGTCTGTTTACCATCCATGCAGTTATTATGTACACTGCAAGAACGTAAGGTATTACGTTTATAGCATTTATCTCAAAATGTCTTGAATTTCTTAAAAGGGGATAATTAAAATAGAATACTAATTAATTGGCATTGCATATATCAGCTGGTTAATGCATTTTAGAGACAGAAATGTAACTAAAAGATTTTTTTGTAAATCTTAGACTTATGTAACTAAATTGTTCTTTATTATTGAATGTCACAGCGACAAAAGAACTACCGTTGACACTAACATTATTATAATGTATGAATGTTGATATTTTAATATAGGATATAATTTTATTTAATGTCAGAGTGCATTTTTAGCAAAAATCACTAGCGAGCTGCACTATATACATGTACCGACATACTACAGATGGAAATATATTGACAGATGAGTTCGTCGAGTGTAAGAACGCACCACGTGAGAGGGATACATGTAATACTATATGATGGTCGTGAGACATATCTTAAACCGTATAAAACCGCACATCGTAAGTCATTGTTGCAATTGCTTTAGAGCACATTATCTTACATATCGAACAAGAAGAGGCTGGACCAGGCTATTTTAAAGTTTCATTTAAAATCTTCCAATGACACTGATTCCTTTAACGCTTTATAGAGCTCGGTTCAACAATGAACTGGAACTTGTTAGGTTTTGGTTGCATGTACATGTATATGTAGATACTTCAACACCAGGGTAACATTTAATCACTCGCATCCTGATATGTTGCAGTAATAAAACCTATGGGGTTATCGTCCGCACAATTATATACGTTACACTTGCTTTCCAGTCTTAAAATGAAATCATTTAAAAATATGTGGAACTAAAATGGCGCTAATATTTAACTTTGAGGAACACGTTTACTTATAAAATCCCAGATACTGTTATAATTTCCTTTGACCAGTTGTCTTCGGTCACGGTAAAAATAATTTGCTCTGAGTCTGCATGGTTCCCCATTCAGCTCACAGGCTTTTAATTTTCTTATTAAATGGCGATAAGGAAGACAAAGGCTTTGTATAGATCTGTGACAAAATGCACCACTTCATACAGGTATATAATAGTGATCTTTCATAGAAGGCGCCTTTTTTCTGTATGTCATCTATTTTGAAGTTTCTTGTTATTCATATTTCAATTTATGTTTTCCTCCTAGAAACAGTATGTGTTCCTACATGATGCCTTGGTCGAGGCATTTGCTGTTGGCGACACCACTATTGCCTGCAGTGACTTCAGTTTGGATCTCCTCAACAAAACAATGAATGGCTCGTCTAGGCTCCATAGCCAGTTCCAGGTTAGACAAGATAACGTGGTGTTTGTCTTGTTAGCATAAGGCGGAATAATGCCATCGTTGGTATTCACTTTGATTGCAGCCTTCCAGGGCAGCAATGCATTATGTAACTGAGCAAGTACAGTAAATTAAAGACAGTGGGGTCAAAATGGTAATGACCGTTGAGGTCATGGTCTGTACTATAACACAATGTCAATCAGCTCAAAGCTGACACTATTCGGGTTGGGTCAGTGTTGGTTCTAAACATGATGCTTAACCTTGTAGATGTTGTGGTATCACGTATTTTAGCTCTGCTTGCATTTACACAGCAGATATACTGTTGTGGCACGAGCATCTGTCATTCGTTATCCGTTCGTCGTCTGTAACTGTGTCAAGTCCCCTGAGCCTCATGTTCTCAAACGATATGCATTATATTCATAACATATTTGCGTGTCTGAAGGCATGTTTTGTTGTTGAATGTTCTTTCGACATCACAGATATAAATTATGCCTATGTTATGAATAAAATTGTTGATTAATGCTATACAACATCTACAATTTCCACATTTACATACAGATCCTGCAACGCCAGAAGCCTCACTATACAGACGACGATCGGGAGCAGGCCCTAAACACACCTAACAAGGCCAAGAATAGGATTCCATCTGTGATACCAAGTACATAGTTAAATTTTGCTATAAACATTCACATTAAATTTCATTGTGCCTTTATCGAGGCTGTAATTTATACACATGTGAATGTCGTCGTCATCGGTAATATCACTACCTGTATGCTGCACTGAGGTGGATAGTAATAATTTTGTGAAAGACTTTACAATGTTCATGTCAATCCGCGCTTTCCACTTACAACGTTGCTGTAATACTTTAACTTGCCTTTTAAGGAGCCACACGCAGAGCCTACTTGACAAGCAGAGTGAAAGGTCGTACAGACTACATCAACGCCGTCTTCATTCACGTATGTAGGATATAAATACTTGCACCAGAACTAGTATTATGAAGGGCGTAATGTGCATAAATTGCCACACGGTATATTGTACTAATTCTTGTGTCCCAATCAGGCACCAAACAAACCACCTGTACGGAATTATTTACGTGGTTTGCCTATACCTGTAACGCTGTCTATTCCGACTTGGTACATAATTTTCATGAATATCTGTGCTCACATTATTCGCTTAGCATATATGTATATGTCTACAATTCATATTCTCAGCTCCATGTTCTAACAAGTAAAGGGAACTGATAAGTGGACTCAGGACTGGTATTCAGTTGCAACCGTATCGACAAAGAATACAAGTTACTGACCTGACACTATGCTACCCAGGGCTACCACAAAAGGGACGCCTTCCTGGCTGTACAGCTTCCTGGACAGAATGATGTGATAGACCTCGTCCGTCTCATCCATGACTTCAGCTGTCGGGCTATAGTCGTTCTAG
>JAAUYG010137359.1_pt1 | contig 13703 bp, 7 predicted proteins | sample 7278091 | NCBI WGS metagenome assembly JAAUYG01 (sample SAMN14350201, study PRJNA611818) | marine sediment metagenome | isolation source: surface marine sediment (0.6m) | place: French Polynesia: Moorea | collected 2018-08
GGAAACCAAGCATCTGAGGTGCCGGGCCGAGGTGGTCCCAACCCCAAATGTTCTGACGTGGTCCCGACGGTAGGGCTCCACATGGGTAAAAAATTAAGTGCGACACAGCCACTTTAAATGTTGTAGAATTTGACACGTGAGCCTTGATAAAAACTGTAGAAAGGGACGTCAAAATCTTATAAAACTTGTAGAATCCACGTTGAAAATTTAGACGAAGGTCGACATGAAGGTCTTATAATATCTAATTATAACATAAATACATATATTAACATATTGTAAAAAGTGACGTGACGAAGTAAAATTCTTATAAAAAAAATGGCCTGGGACACAGAAGAAAGCAATATAAAGTGACGTGTGACACAGTATAAATTATTTGGATCCATCTAGAGCCTTAACGGTTGAAAAGCAAATGATCTGACAGAAAAAAAACAGAAACCAAGCTTCGAACAGTTTCAAAAGTGAAGAACAGCTAGCGTCTTCAGTACAAGTACATGGCATGGGCAGTAGTAACACAAATGCTACATGTTGGGTACTTTAAGGGACGTGATATTTGCGTCCTGGGTCACAAATTCACTCCGTTTCGCTCTCTGACCAGCTACTTTCGAGACATTCCAGATTTTAGCAAATCCCCATCGCCCCTCATGCTAAAATTTCAAAGTGCCATATTTTTAAATGTAACCCCATTATTCACCATAGTATGTCTTATTAAGCGTTTTTAAATGGATGAAAACTGGGGGAGAAGTGGTGCTTTGAAAGTACCAGTTCCATATTTAGTCTTGTGTTAAGAAAACGTCAAAGCCCCATATAGCATTTTTTATAATTTGCAAATCACCAAAGAAATTTGATATCCATTACCAAAATATAATATAAGGCTTGACTGAAATAGGATGAAACCTCTAGAAGGCGAAGCATTTTGAATATCTAAAGATGGGAATTTAGAACAGATGGATAGTTACCTTTCCTCAAAAAATGCATGGCGTTAATCACCATGACGTTTCTGAGAAAACTCATTTTACTGTCGGACGGATGAACGTATACCTACGGCGGTCACTGCACAATGGCAGATGCTAAACAGAGCTAAGACAAAAAGGAAACTTAAGATAAGATAAGATAAAATTTATTTAACGTCGGTTGTAAATGTCAACAAAAAACTTTAGCACAATGCACTATTCACCGACATGAATATGGATGATCGATGGTAACTTAGATAAAAATTGTTAACTTAAAGATATTAGTTCCATTCGTTGACGTTTGTGAAGGTGTTAGGTATCAAACCAAATGAATGCGGGCAATCCTCCCACTCAGGCGTTAGACGGGCATATTTATAATTTATACTTTTAATATGTTTTGTTAAAGGAAGGGAAGGCGCCCAATTGAGCAGCCAACAAACCATACACGGGTACAGAATGACAATTCAAATTTCCCTAGGAGTGCAAACAGAACTTTTTGTACCGGGGTCTGGGGGTAACCCGATTTTCATAGATCATCTTTCAGTTCCAGAACTGTCCCTTTTATATCACAAATTTGTACACTAGTGTTCATTACCATAAAAGTACAAACTTTTGACGTATTGTAAACTGATTCAGGAGGTTCAACACCCACGGAGAGCGGCTATTCCAACTCAACTTCACAACTTCAAGTAAAGTATTTTGCTGATCCGGAAATGATGTTGTACTACAAATCAGTCATGTAAGAAATTGTTTGACAGGTTAACTTGATTCTCTGGGGTCCACGCCTCTTTGTTACAAACTAAGAAACTGAGTTTTAAGTTACGGCTTACCAACATTAGTGCTCAGTAATAGGCTAATAATAATTCGTCACTTTTTTTAGTTACCCTCCCGGAGTTACCCTGTAAATGTACATGTATATCTGCACTGTAGACAGTATTTGTTCAGTAGGGCACGCATTGCAAAATATTTACACATAAATATAGCCAGCACAGAGACAGAAGAATTGACGGTATTGGAGAGACCACTACTTCTTTGGAACCATCCGGTCAAGACTTGGGAAGAAAGCCATTGGGCAATATACACATGAGTGGTACATGTACATTGCCCGGCAGTGTTTGGCCACCAAGCCGAATGGGTTCATCTAATCCAGCGTGGCATCATAATATAAGCGAGCCTATTAGCGGCTAGCCAGGTCCTACGTTGTTTATTCAGTGATGGCTGATCCCCTAGTTCCGCTCAAAACTTTTAACAAAATATTAACACGACCGTAATTATAGGAGGTAAAATGCCCAGTTATCAACGGATGCGCTATGCCGTAGCATAGGATCATGCCATGTGGATTTGTACCCAGCAAACCCTAATCCCGCAGATCGGTTATGTACACAACACTTTGATCTATAACGCTTGGCTTTGCTACCCACACTGGCGCAAATAATGTGTGTACATATATGCAAATGTTTTTTTTTTGGGGGGGAGGTGGGGGGGGGTTGGGGGGTGGCTTGCATTTCTGGAGTAATTACTTTGATGACACCACGATAAAGCTTAATTCCTGAAGGTACAGTATTAAATATTAATTATTTCGTTGCTGGCGATCCTGCTAGACCACTGTGTGGCTGATAGCCACACTTTTTTCACATTCAATTGCTGTTGAATCGTATTTCCTGTTTGCGACATCTCCTATGACTGTTCATATTGTTGCCTATAGGTTTGTACATAGTGCTGATGATTTCAAAGGTTTCACGTAAGGGAGGATGAGATAGACGGCATGTTTAAAAACACCCCACAAACGACTGAATGCACCTATAAACGACTGAATACATAAACTGGATGATAATCAAAATCAACAAACATTTATTGACACAATAAATTATTGCGGATATCGGCCAGAAATAAGGCCATTCGTCAGACAAACTCGCACCCTCACAGTCGCTCAATCTGGACACGGCTCAGTCACTATCTTCACAGACCCATCCCCTCCGTCACCCATCCTTTCTCTCAGTTTATATCCACCAGGGCAGCTTCGCCGCGACAATGCCATCGGTGAAAAAAAAATGTGGGGAAGATCCTCTCTGTCCAAACAGAAAAAAAAAAATCGCAGGACCCCAGCTGTCTGTTCCCAATAAATTAACAACAAATGTTATCTATAAATACAACAATAACAAAACGCCAGCCACAGCAAGGCCAGAACAGTTCGGGGGGAGGAAGTAACTTGGTTGGAAGCGTTGCAGTGGTCTGATTCACAGCACGTGGTCGTTGTCGTCCGCGACTGTGTGTGGTTGCCTTGACTACAGGGAGAGCCGCACGTGCGCACCACTGTGCTGTAGGACCCGGCTCCTTCGCTGATTAATATTTTCTGGGAAAAGAGGAAATAAGGATAAGAACACTTTAAAATCGTGGTTCATAATTTCATTGTGGAATAAGTGTACGCGCTTCGCAACTGGCGCCCTAGTCATGCCTAGACTTCCTTGTGGATGTTCTAATACTTTTACGTTTACTTGCCATATACATATAATGCAATAACTCTTTTAAAGATGCTCTTCATTCAAAAATATGGAAATCTACAGCTTTTTTTTCAAATTTAAATTTTTAAAACACACCTTTATCATTCATTCATAATTCATTCATTCATTCAGAGACTGGCATCGTGAATAGTAACGTGTTCAAGTTAACGACACTTGGCTGGGTGTTAAGTTTCTTAATCCTGGATCATGTCCTGGATCTTGTTTGTCCCAATCATCCCTTGATCTAACCTGTCAAGAAAACCCGCAAATCTGATAACTACGATTTCATCCTTTCCTTCAAAGTTTGTTCTTTTGCTAGCCCTTACAGCTCTTTGTCTTTAGATGGGAAATCTTTCGAGCAATTTGTGTGACCCGCTATCTGTAAGCTATGTTCCTGGAACTACTTCACTTCATTATTATTGGCTCACCAAACATGCTGAAGGGCAGGTCTCCACAGGGGGCTTGGCCAGGCGGGGGAAGGCTTCCCGGTACCACGGCCAGGGGTCGCTGCAGGCATTCTGACTGTCATGCCGGCCGGAGACGTACACACAGGAGTAACATTCCACCGTAGCTTCAGTCTCTGAATGGGGAGATGAAAGCAGAATGGAAGATCAAAATATGGAATGAAGAAAGCAGAGTGATATATGTTATTTTGTATTCAATGAGTCATCATATTTATTTGTGTATTTCAGCAAAACGGAACATTTAAAAAGGAGGCAGATTAAGTCTCATATTAACACAAAGTATACACACACGGGGGGGGGGGGTGAAAATTAAGGTAATTTTATAGAAAATATTATGCTTTGTTCGTCTGGGTGCCATTTAACAACTCAGCGAATGAATGAGTCAGTCAATCACTCACTCACTCAATCAATCCATTAATTAATTAATTTATTAGGTAGTTAAACTCATGCCTGGTGAAACTATAACGTTGTAATGAAAAAAGTTCAGGTTCTACATTCCCTAGCACTTCCATATTTCGACTGATATGCCGGGCCATCATGACCATCATGGGAAGGTCTCTGCACTCGCCGTCATTAACGCTGCACGGCAAGACCTTTGGGTGACCCTTCCTCAAAGTTAGAAATAAGCCGCAAACTGATTTTTTTTTTGATGCCCTAAGTACCAAATCTTTGAATTGGGTGCTAAATACAATTTGATAGCCCTCTCCTGGATTCGACAGGCTTGTGGAAGACAGGATTTTGGTACATTCTCTGTACAAATAGTCACTGTGCGTTTACACACGTCTGCCTCTGAGAACAAGGTCACCGTTGGGATCAAAGACTTCGTGCTCTCGTCAGACAATTGTGCCATTTAGCCACCGAATCAAGACCTCTTGGGGTTATTTATTTTAATTGCTCATCCGTGGCAACCACCCGCTAGCTGTCGGATTCAGTAAATGTGTGTAAAACGGTGTTAACATGAAATTTAATCCACCTGCTACCTTATTTTCCCACCGGGTTATCGCCAAGCTTGACTTGAAGCGTCAGGCGAAAGGTGAAGGTGGGGCAGATACCCGGGGCAGAACAGAAAGGGAAGGGGGTGCAATTTCGTTCTGAGAAACGTTGCATACGAGAGAGCAGGTCGATAACGCCCATCCATACCACCCCTGTATAATCCAACCTGCTCTAAACGTAAAGACCACCTGTATAAAAAGATTACCACCTTATAAGGACCACATTTTGCAGGTGCCTAGACCTATATTTTCCATGACATTGAACCTGTGAGATCACCTGTGTATAAGACCCATAATTTGTTGCTTCATTATGTGTTCTTTTATACACAAATTTCAGTGGTATTTGATAAACGTTTGTTATACTTGACGTAGTGTCTGAGACAGAAAAAAACGTCATTTTTATTCAATGGACCATAATCCCGAAACTTAAGGAAGGCAGGAAAAAACAAACAAACAAACAAAAAACACCCCCGTCCCCGCACCGCATCATATGACCGACCTGATGCAGTATTGAATAAAGTAAGTAATAGTCTGTGCAAATTGCAAATTAAACGATCTGCACTAGTGGTCAAACTGGGCCACGGTGTAAACTGGGCCACCAACCAAATTACGTCTTTAAGGTGGGCCACAGGCAACTGATTTGGTTAGTGTAGCAACAGGATGTCACCGGTTATAATAACCCATCGGACATGTACATATACCGTATAATGAGTTATTTGCCAAGTCATTTCGACATGACATATCAAGCAGCTGAAGCTTAATTTATAAGCGACAGCATAATATGCACGTCTGTATCGCATAAAAGAATACATGTACCGCTATGAAAATGGTGTCCCCCTGTTTATAATGTGTAGCCTACTTGATCCATATTCTATTCTGATAAGCGGAGTATCACAGTGACACTAATATGTCGGGGGGGGGGGGGGCAAACTTGTGTGCATGGAGCGCTGTTTAATACATGGATTACTGTAGCAGAAGTATTGCTGACAGGTACTAGTAATGAAGAAATTAGGCTTTTTTGTTGGAAGCTCCATCAACCTATTTCAAATACGAGGGGACAGAGACAAATAATAGGGGGACATTGCGTCCTAGCAGATCCCGATTTATAATGGGGCTGTTTCTGTTGACCTTGTATATTGTAAAAATCCGGTTTCCCGTTTCCGGGATCAGACAGTCACTGATATAGTTAACAAAGGTCTGTCAGTGCCAACAGATTGCCGGTCAATTGGGATTAATAGGAAAATGTTCGTCTTCCGCGGCGGCAGGAGAACCGGAAACGGTGTTTCAAAACACGAAGGGGGGGGGGGGGGGGAGATCAGGGGGCGGAATTGGTAGCAGAACAGAGAAGAGCGGGAGGGGGTGTAGTTGTCGGAAGTCCATCCGCGAATAAGTCACCTGGGATGACACATCACACAGCAGACAAAACTGAAGTTTCAGGAGAAACAAAGAGTTGACACTGTAAGCTACAGTAGCTGTGTGCTGATTGAGGGGCGAGCTGTGGATGTCTAGGAACGGAGCTTATAGAGAAGAGAAGAGGCTTGCCTCGGTAACTACAAGAAGGGACACGACGGGTCAATGAAGATCAAAGAGACTCCGCATTGCACAGATTTATGCCACAAACCCCAATCCATAATAATGTTTGACATTTGGATGATACAGACACACGGCCGATTGGCAAAGGGCCCTTGTAAATCTTTACTTTTTGTCAGCGATGCATTTGAAGTAAATGGTTTCAACTGGTGTCCGTGAGATCATAACACAGATAATAACACGACCTGAAATAAAAGGGGCAAAAATCCTCAAATTTCTCACCATGTTTCATTGATTCGATGTCGTAAAAATAAATGTCTGTGGTTATAATATAGGACATTCACTGGACGACTCAGCGGCAGATGAATTTTTCATCTTACACTGAGAATTAGTATTCCAAAAAGGCCCCGCTTCATAAGGTACCTGTCAGAGAGGACATTTATGTTTCCTGGGTGAAAATTAACTTTCTAATTCATAATTAGTGGCCTGTGCAGGATTATTAGATAATACGGTACAAATTCCTGGAATGCGATGTATCTGGGCGCAGCATTGCACATCTGCAAAATAAAATACACTGGTCTAGTCGACGTAGTTGTATATGTCCACTAACGCTATGATATTGATGCCCCCAGTTTGTTTAGTACAACCTGTTCATTCTCAATTTCTGCTAGCGCACACAGATTATAGTGATAGTCCTTCACGTTTTATCAGACTTGTTTGACAAGCGTCTCTGTCAAAAATCCTGGATAGTGGATACCCCATCCCATGCCGGCAGGTTTACAACTCCGGCTATATTGTATTATAACGGACAGTACACAGGAAACGGATAGACGCCGCTCTGCTGTCCTGTAGGAGTCTGGACACAGTAGGATGCCCCCCCCCCCCCCTCCCTGAGCCTCCTCCCAAGCTTGTCTTGAATGCCTCGTCCTTGATACCTGAAGATAATGTGACACTGACAGGTCTGACATGCTCGAGGTCGACCGGCTCTGGCTACTTCACTCTCCCGAGCCGAGCCCACCTACGCATATATATTATCAGGGAATGCTGTGCCACAAGAGGAAGAGGAAGTCGCCAACTGTACACTGACCCCACACACCCCACTGGACACGCATGTAAAGATTATAAAGCAAATAAATCCCGATGGCCCAGAAAATAGCGCCAAATTTAAACCCCAGCTTTTCCGTTTTGCTGCTCCTCGGTTGGTCCATTTGGTATAAACTTTTCTCTCTCTTTTTAGCTATCTAGAGCTTCCTGCTTTTTGTTCAGGTCACGAACGTGCAAATGCTTTCCTACATTTCAAGCAACATCTGTCGACCAGATTTTCTCAGACACAAATCAATCTATTTTTGGTTTAAAACGACCCCATGGAAGCGAATTTATAATGTGCTCGGGGTATTTCTACGCTACCCACAGAATTTCCCTTTTATTTAAACTTCTGGTAGCGGTTTGCTGGGTACTTTATCGTAGGCTGCAGCGTGCTTATAACTTATCTATTTCAAGGTATGAAGGATAAGAACCTCTACTACCGTCGAGCTGCACTACCCCCTAATCTTGACTTCCTCGAAAGCGCCTCGGGCCCCGTCCCCCCGCCATCATCCCTCCGTCTATCTCTTCCAGTTCTAGGCACCGAGCAGACGGCATGGCAACGGTAACGATGGCTGCACGTGCCTCGCTGGCGAGCAGACGGAAGTGCGACGGAGAGAGACGATGTTTGCTTTCAAATCAAGGACCACTTGACGACTCTACTTAGTGAAGGCATGCCCCTAGTCAAACCCGGGTTACATGTACCTCCGCCACACCCTAGGTAGAAAGATTAAGAACGTTGTAATTATTAGGCCCCCTTATGCTTAATATTGCCAATTACACATAATTTAATCTTCTGTTCTGATACAAATTCAAAATATGTTGCTGCAAATTGATCCCAAAGTGCAAAGCTACCTAAGATAACGCATTATGCTTGCTCGCCAGCTTTTGATAGGGCTTTTCAAGGACGTAAGTTCGAGGTTAGTTTTCCTATTTTTCCCGGCGTGAAATCACTTCTAGCTTGTGGTATGACTTTACATAACTTCTAGGACCGAATCTGCCTAATTTTGTTGGAGCTAATCTGCCTAATTTTGTTGGAGCTCAAAGCTCAATCACTTTCATCATAACCCAAAATCTCTCTCTCTCTCTCTCTCTCTCTCTCTCTCTCTCTCTCTCCACAGACGCGGTACCATGTCGGCTGTGACCTTGGGGTTAGAGGTCAAGTCTAGACCCCAGCGTGGATTCCCGCGCTTTTCCCTTTCTGCTTTTCGAAATCGTCTGCTTGTCTTGCGCGGGGATTCCCGCTCTGTACTCGGAGTCAAGTTTAACAAACACTACCTCGTACCCCACAACAATGAGCACTAACGCATGGTAGGCAGCTGGGGGCCTGAGCAGCATCCTTTCCTCCAATCTTTTTTTTCCCAAAAAAACTTTTAAACTTTTTTTCTTTGCATCGGCATTTCAAGGGACACGGCTTCCTCCCCTCAGCTACCCCCCCCCCCCTCCCTCCCATTGGCCTTGCTACTGCATCCTCAGTCTTTCTCCCCTGACCCTGAAATCTAATCCTGAACATCAACCCTAAAACCTCCTTAACACATCAAAATTCTGTTCTAGTGCACGGGTATTTAGACCTTACAATTATGGTGCGCCCTGTATTATTTCCTGCCCCACTGCTTCATTATCTTTGTCGGGATAGAGTTTGCCGTTCAGACGAGAATGGAAAAGAACTCTACGATGCTGCGCATTGCTCGCCAGCTTTATGCAGTTTTAGGTGCCAAAGTTTTCTACGAGTCTGGTTAGTTCTGCTGCAGAGTCTCGCCGCCAAGATCATAGAGGAAGCTTGGTAATTTTTGCAGTGGATTCCACATTTCTCATTACCTGTACAGTCTAGCCGACAGCCCCACAAACCTCCCTGGATCACCCTGGTATAAACCTATATGTGGTTCCCTCAAAATGAGGGATTCTGCTCGGGCTGTCCCCTAGACTGTGTAGGTTTGTAAAAGGAAACGTGGCTCCGAGCACTGTTCTTAGTTGGAGCCATTTTAGAAGGCGATGGCACTGCCTTGTTTTTCTGGGCTATTATACATGTATTCTGAAATCAAACTAATCATACAGGTAATTAAACATTTTCTAAGCTCTGTGGTAACCAAAGATGTCCCTAACGTTGAAGGAGGCTGATTATAGAGGCTAGTTTACAACTACTATGTGATATACTACTATTATGATATAGTACATGTCCTTGTTCTATTCGCTCAGATTACAAACATCTGTACAACTTTCACACATGTACATCATGTATATGCTTTCTGCGTCAAACAAAACGCCAGTATCATCTAGTCGGTGTCCAAAGGTGTTTAGTGAGGGTGTTAACGAGGGAATATGTAACTTTGTCCCCAGTGAACATCAAAGATACATGTATTGTAACCAGCCATGTTGGATGTTGCAATCTATAGTTACGGTAAATTCTGGCACGACGACACGGTCAGCTAAATCTGTGGGTTAGACTGTCACCAATGACCCGAGTTCTCCCAAGGTCACCAATGACTCTGACAGAGACGGTCCCGTCTGCAACTGTGGCACACAGTAACACAGTGGTCACTGTGCATCGTCACGCAATGATAGACACATTCACCAGCATAGATCATGTCACTATTGAATCTATTTCAATTGAAAATGGCCCCATACATGTATATATAATCTGTTCGGCATATTCATCGGGCACATCCAAGTCTGTACCGATGATAGTGACTCCAGTGAATCTTTCAGTGTTGGGACCGTCACCACACTGTCACCAAAAGGCACGTTGTCACGTGACCGAAAGTTGCAACATGAAGGAATATTTGTTACAGTAATGTTCTTTTTTTTTTTTTTTTTTCGAAACAAACAAAAAAACTAACACTAATAATAAAGTCCGAGTGGCCTGAAACGCATATCGGGTTTTCTGTAGCCGCCTTAATAATATAATATATTTTTATACGTATTTTCGGGAGTTGAAGTACACTGACAACATTGCAATGTAATACATCATCTCTTTTTGCCACGAACTGAGCCATGTCATGAGCATCAACCCGTGACGGGTTTCGAACCCTCTCGGACGGGGGAATATATGTCACTCTGCCCGGCGCTCTAACTATTCGGCCAGCGGGCACGGACAACATACCTTCAATTAATTTGTCTACTGAACAAAAGTTTAAAGTCTAAACACAGGTAGACATATACGAAGCTTTGAAGGAGTTCACGAGTAAATGTGATCCAACTGAATATCAGATGCAGTGAAACAGTTATGGATAGTATGACAAGATAGCATGCTACCATTGCCTACGCGCTGGACCAGAGAGCGTATGAGAGGATTCACGTATCCGTACTCTAATACTGATCCATAATAACTGAAGCAGCCTGTGAGAAAAGCTTACTACCCAGATTGCAACATGAGAAAATCTGTGAGTTGTTGCCAGCACGGTGCCATACCGGTCATAGCTTGCTGGGGGATCAATCGGCACGCTCCACTGTTCTCCCTATAATCTAGTCCTCCCTTTCTTTCCCCCGAGATCCCAGACCCTCCCCCCCACGAATGATCAAAAACACACCTCTATGATCCCGATACTCACCTGTAACGAGACACCACAAGGATCCCAGGATCACGGATATCCAGTCGACAGTCATTTCCCACAAATCATCCGAGAAGTTTATTATTTAAAACGCACATCACATCATCCTTGCGTGCAAATTCTTCACCAAATCCTACGACTTCGAAAAGCACAATATTTCGCGCCAAGGCAGCGTTTGCCCGTGTCGGCTGATGCTGCAGCTCGAGGGGATATATATCGTCTGTTCGAGTTCCGGAGCTCCAGTCGTAGTGGTAGTAGTAGTAGTAGAGTGAGTGAGCGAGTGGTGCCTCGTGTGTTTGAGGCCGGACTGCCTAACTTCCTGGGAGATAGTTGTAAACAGCGTAAGCACCCGCAGAGAGGATTCCCGCGAAAACCCGTCCACGGGCCCCAGCGAGGCGAGCGGAGGGGGGATGTGCGAGGTGAAGAACCACGTGTGTGAAAGGAAGGTGTCAGAGTTGCACGGGAAGCTCTCCAGTACATTGTTTTGATTTATGTGGGCCTAGATCGGACATGTGAAGCACATAGTACGCACACATATCCCATCCCCCGGATGCCTTCACTATTGTACTTGGACCTAACAATAGGGGGAATAAGAGTACAAAACCTCCAGACTTTTGCTTTACATTGGGTGTAAAAAAGTATTGCTGATTGAGCAGGTTATATTTAATTCAAGCCCATCTGCAGGCTTTTAATTCTTATGTCCCCCAAACATTTTAAGTGAATTGGTTCCGTTAATATTATAATGTTAACTTATTTTAGTAACAGATAGGTATATGCTTCAATCTTGTTCTTGCTTCAACCCCGGAACAACTCTTATTTCCTGGTTTGGTTGTAAAGGTACTTTTGGGATGCATTCCCCCACTTGGGTGTAAAGCTACAAGATGTATTTTGGAGGTTCATTCCCCAATACAGAGTATTTACAGGGGACCGTCTTCGCCATCTTTCTATCCACAGAGATGTACTTTGACTGATGTGGCTTTCTGGCGCTGCAAATTTGTCCCCAAACGAATCTGATATATGCAGACTTTCTGAAAAAAAATCTTCTTTTCAATATGTAGTTTATATACCATATTGTGTTTTGAGCTGAACTAAACTGTTTCCAAGACAATGTGAAACTACCCAGCAATCTTGTATTACTGTATCAGAGTGCGTCCACATACATGTAAATAAATCGCCCTGCGTACTACACTTTACAGATAGGTATCTTCTATATTATATACATGTATTCTAGACTAAACATGCAGGTAACAACAATTACCTGTACAAACAACAGTTACCTGAGGCTGTATATTGCCTGTAACGTGTAACTTACTACCGCTACCTACCCAACAGCCTATAACTACGCCCCGGCGCTTGGTAATAGCGAATAGACCTTTCCTAGTAGTGGAACAAGCGGAAACATAACTCATGTGCACACGCTGTTCATCAAGGGAAAATTATCAGCTGTCCAGGCAGCTGTTTCGCCATGTTATATGTAGTGGAGGTTACGCTATGAACACGTAAGGGCGGGGGTAGGTTACGTTTTGATTGACGTCTGGAATGAGAAACCAAAGGGCATGCAGCTATGCAACCACTGCCCCCCGGGATTATTGCCACGAGAGAGCAGATTTCAAAGTTCCAGTCAGGAGGTAGGACCATCTTTATATTGCGTCAAACGGTGTTCCCTTTCTACTAATATCACTGAAAATCCCCCTTAATCTTTTGCTGAAATTCAAAAACAAAACCAATTTGTGTGCATTTCAAAGATAACCATTGGCAGTGGGTGCGCTATGAGCAGGTAACTAAGACTCTGCTGATGTCGGTTACGTTTTGATTGAGGTCTCTAGAAATGTAGATCTACCCCTTCAGCGAAATTAGAGCACTGCCACCAACGAGGCTGACCAACAGAGTCAAGACTATCCTTGATTGTATAATAATGCCGGCTCAAAACCTTATATTGTTTCAACACGTATATCATGGCACTGGCCTCCATTATATTCATAGTGATCCATCAAGTTTTCCACTGTAACAATTAGAAACGTGCCAGAATATCGAGCATACATTCGGATTCAGAAAAGTTTTTATTTCCATAGGTCACATAGGATACATTGGTTTGGATTAATAAAGCTGATTATGACCTACAAATAACTTTCTCGCTCTAAACTGCCGTGTAATTCAATTGCACTACTATGTACACACTACACCAACAAAAGATATCTTCATAACATTCGTCGTGATTTGCATCTACGAGCAGTCCATGGCATATTTACACAAAGGTATGCCAGTCATACAAACTGCTTGCCATTCAATCTATCAGGTCCTAATTTGTTCTTGCCGTGAATAAGACCATTGTTGTTTGCACGGCATTAACCACCTTCTCTCTCTCTCTCTCTCTCTCTCTCTCTCTCTCTCTCTCTCTCTCTCTCTCTCTATATATTAAAAAGTGTTATATTGTTAAAAGTAAATAAATTATAAAAAATATTTATTTATTAAATTTTTTTATTTATATTTTTTTATATTTATATATATTTTGATATATATATAGATAGAGATAGAGAGATAGATAGAGAGTGAGAGAGAGAGAGAGAGAGAGAGAGAGAGAGAGAGAGAGAGAGAGAGAGAGAGAGAGAGAGAGAGAGAGAGAGAGAGAGAGAGA
>JAAUYG010171728.1_pt1 | contig 13703 bp, 8 predicted proteins | sample 7278091 | NCBI WGS metagenome assembly JAAUYG01 (sample SAMN14350201, study PRJNA611818) | marine sediment metagenome | isolation source: surface marine sediment (0.6m) | place: French Polynesia: Moorea | collected 2018-08
CCTAAAAAAATAAAAAAAAAAATTTCGCCCCCACCCATCTTTTTTTAAAGGAAGAAATCCATCGAACTCGGAATCAAATTGGTGTGGCCTCACCACCTTTTTATTTTTACCCAATGAGATTTATCTGTAGCCTGTAGCATAGTTTTATGAAACCTCCGATAAGTCCAGGACTTTACAAGGCGTCAACATGCAAGCTCATGCACATGCACCCATAACACTACGTTGGGGACTTTTGACATTTAGAGATTTTGATTTTTAATGATTTTTATTGATAAATTTAAAAATTCACCATTGTACCATATGGGGAAAGAATGCCGTCGCCATATATTCCCGTCAGCTACAATATGGCCTCTCAGCGCTATGACCTCTCAGCTCTATAGCATAGAGGGTGTGGGGCTAGGCTGTTGTTTACGACGATGGGGGGTGGGGTTACTTGTGGAACATATATAGGGTACCTTTGACCCCGAACCTTTAACCTTGTAGTGTTCAAGGTCATTTGGGGTTATTCAGTGGACTTGTCTCAAAATGCCCTGTAACTATAAAACGGCTGGCCATAGAGCGAAGAAATTTGGGACTCTGGGGATATTGGTAGTATCGTTGACCTTGTAGTTTTCAAGGTCATGTTGGGTCATCCAATGCAGTTGCTTGGTATCAATGAACATCTATGCAAAATTTACAAGCGCTAGCACGAAGACCTATGTGCCTCTTGCTTATTTCGTGTCGGTACTCTTCAGACGCCATTTCGATATCTTCATTCCAGAGGTACCTGGATATTGCAAGTGACTGGTTAGAGTGTAATGGCATGTGCATGAAGCCACAGAAAGAAAACACTGTAGGTGAGCAAATGCTTATACAATGTACAAAAGGGTTTTAAAAGGCTGGTTCGAAAGAGAAAGACTCCCTTAATATGTATTTGTAATTCGACCAGTGTTAGAATTTATTTATTTACCAACATACTTAATCGGGGTACAACAGCATAGTATAAAACGATATTGCGAAAATGCAAAGACACATATAATCATGATACATACATAGAACATTTAAACTATTCCTTTGCACAGCGTCTTACAATGATCGTTTACACTTGGTACCTTTCCACGATGACTAACGATGACTAGGTGGTGAGTTCCAGGATGGCTTCACTCTGGAAAGATCACTTAAATACATGCAGTTTCAGTATAATAAATTATCAGCAATACTTCTACGTATGCATGTTGTATACTTGGTGGGGCCGTCAAAACATGATATAAATAAGATGGCGTGATGACAACACATTTACAAACAAGTAAACTCACCAAATGAATGTGCGTGTCTTGTCTGGCATCCCATCGACCTGAATACCTAATATTGAATCATTATTCCAAGGCTGATATTGCGCTGCATCTACACTGGGAGCCCATACGAAGAACTTTTGAATGATATACACATAACTTCATTGTAAGACAGAAGGAAATTGTGTCAAAAATATTTCAAAAGTATGTCGAAAGTGGCAGCTCTACTTTACGATCTACTCCCGGCAACCATTGAGAGCAAAAACAAAAAAAAACAAAAACAAAGCATACTTACATTTCAAAGCAAGTTTACATTTCCGCTGGCTCGGACAAACTGTTCTAACGACTAATGTATGCCATGGTGTATACCATTTCAATCATTTCCCTAGTCTTCCCACTTTTCAAAATATAGGTATCTTGTATGGTATATGTTGTTTCCTGTTTTTTATTACATGCCATTTATCACTGTCAATTTAACCTGACGGTTGCAAAGTCGAATACTGGTAAATCGTCTCTATCTTATCTTATTCTATTTCCCGCACAATAATTACAACCATGGACTTTGACTATGATGATGGCTCTGGTACCGTTAGTGTCATGTCTGTATCGCCTGTTGGCCACCAAATTTATTCGCTCGATCGCCATTCATTTTACAGTGAATTTAATTTATTGCATAGCGCCATGATGCCTTTGCGGGTGGACAAGTCTGAGATAGAAGCCTCTTCTCTGGTTGAGTGCCCAGCTCTTCTAACTCGTGTACTGATTGTGATTGTCAACGTAACCTAATAGACTGTCATGGCTGCCAGAGAAAAAAAAATGGAACAAAAAATCTATTTCTATATGGTCAAATGTTAAGGGATAAGGTTAGATTAAAAAAAAGGATTTTTAAAATTAAAACATAATACTTTTTGACTCCAGCCTGCAACAGGTAAATTTCAGTGAAGCTCACCTAATATAGATTCAGAGATAATCAACGTTACGGGCACAGACCCATTGCCCCATCTGGCAACAGCATTGGCTGTGCTAAAGTTTTAATATGCCACACGCTAAGCCCCTTAGTCTTAATTTCTGCACGTTCACCTGTTACAACCGTTTTCGAGATACAAGTGCTTTTAGATATCTTTTCTTTTACATTTTTTTTTCTTTCTGTTTTTCAAACTTTACAAAAAGGTAATCCACACTATATTTTGTGGAAACTATCAAAGGAAAAGGATATTAAAGGAAACTATAGCAATGACTCTAAGGGAAGCCGATTTTCGAAAGCTATATAACAACTTGTTACCGTGATAAGGAAAAGGGATAGGATTTGATTTTTTTCCTTTCAAATTAAAACATCATGCTCGTGTTTTGACCACAGGAAACTGTAGGTAAAACCTGAGCGATTTTCACCCAAGAGGTTCATAAACATTTAGAAGAGCATTGCAGTGATCAAGCCGTGAAAGAACTAGACCAAGACGTACTGGCCATTTCACAGTATCTGTGATGAGGTACCTCCTTATGCCACTGAAGTTACGCATGTACATTAAGCATGTCTGGCGCAAATTGTTGATATGCTTCTTCCATATGCATACGGGAATCAAGCAGCACCCCCAGATTTCGCACGCATTCTACATACTTCATGTCACGGTTCTCAGTCCTTAAAATGGCTGGCCATTCATCTCGGCATTTGTCCTTGGATCTAAAAAGCATCACTTCAGTTTTATTATCCTTGAACTTAAGTTTGCTTTTCTGTATCCGTGTGCTAAGATGTATTGCAAGTTCTATTTGTTGCATGCTGGTGTCCATATCGGAATATTTCGTGATTTTGTAGAGTTGTCTGTCGTCTGCATAAGAGTGGTGCTGGAGCTTATCTTAATCAACGATTGCACGTAATGGTCCTGTTTACAACAAGAAAAGATTTGGACCCAGGACAGACCCTTGTGGAACACCGTAGTCTACTATACTGGTAGAATAATTCAAGCCATTGATCTTAACACTCTGTGTGTCCTATTCCTTAAGTAGGAAGCAAGCCATAACAAAGGTTACTTTCCGATGTCATAAGTTGTGGACAACCGGCGCAGAAGCACATCATGCTTACATGTACATACAATATCCTCTTCGGTGCTGTAGGTCGTAGACCTGTTACCAGTTATCACTGGTGCTCGGCTGATCGAAATGCTGATGTCAATGGAGTGGGAGACAGATATTCTAATCACATTCACAAAATAAAAAGCCCGTCTAGAATAATATTAAACTCGATAGTACATGTATACTGGAAACGCTTCCAGTGAGTGTCTATAGTCGATGTTTGAAGATGTTTAGCGTAGAGTTTTCATCATTGAAATGTGGCGCCATACCGCAAAACGGCTTCTGTCATTCACATTGACGAATTGACCGGGAGGAGACTGTAGAAATACTAGTACACATCAAGCAGAGCCAAGGATTGGACTTCAAAATGCAATGTATCGGGTACGATTTGGCATAAAACTGACGAATAGACTTTTTCTATATTGCTGTGTATTATAGCAAACAGGAGTGCTAACCCCAGGCGGATTATCAACCGTCGTAGATAGTTAATTTCCCTGGCCTTTCGGGCTAAGCTGCTTGCTTCCAAATTAAGCAGTCTCATTCAATCCGCCTAAAGCCCTCACAGAGGACAGACGTGTTCAATTCCTGCGGGGTAATGGGGCGCGGTAAGCCCCCCGCCACACAGCCCGTGTGGTTATAAAGCAGGAATGATGCATTTTTAAATGTCAGCCCCTGCTGCCAATGTTGGGGATGACCATAAAAGCACTGTGGACACTGCCGGCGTGCATACGGTGGCGCGGCAGCACCGGTGGCCGGGAAAAGGGCGGCTTCCCCATTGATTAGAAAGCCTGTACTTGCCAGCAAACCCACAGCACGGAATCCCCCGTTGATCAATAGCAGCCGGACGCCGGTTCTAATAGAAGGCCCATGCGAGGGATAAACTGGGGCCACATAACCGTACCTAGTTCTCCATGCATTGCCACTCCTGCAGTGCAGCCGTAAGGACATACTCTGAAATGCACTACATGAGGCAGAGCCTCGTGCTGTTGTGAGACCGTGTTCGGAGGCAGCGAGGATCTATAGGACATCACTAGACTGCCGACACAAGTAGTGCAGAGACAAGTCTAATCCCACTTCAATCCCTCCATAATCGCAGACAGTCCAGCTGGGTGACAGCGGATTTCCGGATTGACACTTTAAAGTGCACTGTTTCCCGCCACGCGTAGCGGCAGCAGACGACAGCAATGCATCGCAAACTGGCGGGAAAAATGCCGCACTGGATAATGACACGGCGTCCTAATACTGTGCTCGATGTTTTCGTCCTCTGGGGCATGCTGAGGTAAGAGCTGACCTTGGAGACAATTCTCTTTGGTCCTTCCCCATGTTCATATCGCTGGTCTGGGAGGGGCTGCGAATTGTGCCGAGCTGACAGGACGAAGGTAACTGCTTTCGCATATCACCAGGCATAACACGTTACGGTTTAATAAGATGCAACTTTTGATTAGGTTATCTTACGTGTGTTGGTGTATCAGCGTTCATGACGTTAGTGAGGGTTATGTTTAGCCTAAAATCAAAATAATTTAATATGATTAGGTTGTTGTTACGAAGCGAAAAAATGGCGGGTCATGGACACAGGTGGTGTGGAGGGAAGCGTGGGGTCGTTGTCAGGAACCTAGTTACCGCAGAAAGGCCTCGCGGGAAAGCAGGCTGGGCGGGATGCCCATTGCTGGGGCGTAACAGAGAAAGTACTGCCGACCCAGCTTCTGCTTAAAAAAGCCGAAAACAATTAAAAGGAAAAACAGTTAAAATTGCACGTTGAGTTAATAGATGTGTGGTTGACGTGGTTAGAGGCTAAAACACGCTCGTGTACTCGGCGCTTTATTCGGGTGTGTTCGAGAACATAAACATCTTAGCGGAAGTGGGATGCCGGAACACCAACAATAGCGAGGAAACCACGCGGAAATCTAAAGTGGCTGTGGTAATCAGAGAGGTTCTCACGCGGTGAGATTCCAAGACGAGTACAGGTACAGGGCAGAAATACCAGATATAAAAACGCCCTGAATATTTTCAGCAACAGTGACAGTAAATATTAAAGGTGGATCATGTTTGCGTACTCTAGTCTTAACTGTCGAGTTACCGATATCACATCTACGGAGTCCGTTATCTCCATTTATACAATGAACAAAAGGGGGCGGAACTATAGTCAAGAAAACTCCTTACGGTCCTCACCAAAAGCAAGGACTGTAAAGCATGTAAAGAAGGCCCTGCTACATGTATTAGCCGCGGTTTCCCGTGCTTGGAAGTATATGTTTCTAAGGCATGCTGACGATATGTTGATGTGCAACACTTTTTGTTTCCGAATGAAGATATGTAAATTAAACACACACACACACACACACACACACACACACACACACACACACACACACACACACACACACACACACCTTATCGTTAAGCCATGGCGGGTTAAAAGTTCCCATTTCTAAATATGCTCCGGACAGTCAATCTGAGCGTCACAATGAAATTAGAAACTGGAATAATACTAGTCGTGCCTCTATTCCCAGCGAGTCTTTTACTCTACGGTTGAGCCTCATGAAAAGCAGATGCCAGAAACCACAGGTACAGTTTTTAAGAACCATTGTTTCCATAGGTCTGAGGGTACTAACTCCACTCGAGAAATGTGAGGAGCCCATGTACAGGCGAGTGATGAGCGTTTCGTTGGCGGTGATAGTTAGGATCTTGGTCCAGATAAAATACTCTTTATCCACATAAAAACATTACAAAATACACAGTCTGGTATGTATCTCAGAGAAGGAAAATAGGCTAATTACCAAAGAAGAATATTATCCCCCAAGCTTTAAATCAAACTTGACAGAAGACTATGCATTATCCTTTATCGTCACATTGTTAGTACACTCAAAACTGAGACTTGGCTCCTCAAAGTTTTCCAAATGATAGAACTCCTACTTCCACAAGCATACAACTATTGCCTGCTCTACAGTGTTTAGGTAGGCGCAGAAAACCAGTTATGGCATGCTACTCCTATCTTAGGCATAACGGACTGGATTGCAAGCCTTACAAGTGTTGCCAGCATTACAGTCTTTAATCAGAACTAGAAATTTACGATAGCACTTACTAGTACTTACTGTATGCTACTCTTATCTTAGGCATTTCGGACTGGGTGTAAAGCTGGCCACCATATATTCCAGTAAACGGCATGGCAAAACTGCAATAGCCTAGTCTTCACATCAAGTGGACAGTACCTCAGTGCACGCCATGATGTATTTGCCTTGACATAATTATAGCTTTCGTATATTTTAGCGAGATCAATGTCACTGTTTTCAGTAATCCAGTAACAACCCCAAGATGTGTACTTTCTACATGCATTGTGCTTAAGTCTGAAAGTTGGAAGACTCGTTCACTTCATGTGCTTTTGTTTAAATATATGGTCTTAAACTTAGATCAATGGTATACTAACTCATGAGACAAGCCATTAACGGTTACGAACAGAGGGAATTTTCTGGATGTCAGAAGAACAGAGAGAACTTAGGAACAGGCCATATAATTTACCAATTGTCCTAATTTGGTAATGAATCACTTCATTGGACACATTTTTGATACCGCATTGCAAGGACTCTCACCGTAGATATGGTGAACCCTCGTTTCAACGGTTTTTCAAATACATGTATTTCCAGTACTTAATTCAATCAAATGTTTTACTAGCATCCAAGTATGTAAATAAAGACCGTGGTTTTTATAAACCTAAATAAAGTCTAGAAACAAGTGAATGCAGATGTCTGCTGAATGACCAGTCCTGAAGCTGAATTAATTACATGTATAGGCTGAAACTGTCCCAGGCGTGGTACGAATCCTTAAATCGCAATTCATCCTTTTAATATATTGTTCAGTCTAACTTGAAAAGTACATGTAGTAGGTGAACCCTATTATAGAACCACAATTTTAGGTAAAATACATGTCCCTCAGTGTTAGCTCAGTGCATTGTACGTATCTGATGACAGCATCATGCCATAGAGACGTCCTGATGAAGCAAATATTTACAGCCTCATGAATGTAAAAAACGTTGAGGGAGAATTGGTTTTTGCCGCGCAGACTGAGCAGCTTTGATAACTGATACGATGCGCTTTAAGGATTTAATCCGGATTAGCCGACAGGTAGTCATGCCATCTTAGGGTGGGCGCAGGCGACTCGGTATTAAATAGATGCCGTCTTGGTGCATTTCAGGAAAGACGCGGTTTCTGCTTCCCACACATTTCAGCGGGATCCCGGGTACTGGATAAGATTTCGCTCTTATAACGGATCCGCGTCTGCTGCAAAAAATCCCGCCTCGGCGTCGTCCATTCGAACGGACGCTCAACGCCACTCAAGTGGCCGGTAAAACTCGCCAGTAATTCCATTATGGAAGCGGGGTTATTTGCCAGATGAATGGAACAAAAGGCTCTGCCATAAGAAATAGGAACGCTTAGGAGGAAGATGCTCTAAAAGGAAAGCGGCGCGCTTGGGAACGAGAGAGCATGTGGCGCGTTGGAAACAGGAGACGCTGTGATTTTTCCCCCGCAAGCAGTCCCCGGCCGCGGGAAGCAGACCTTCGGCTCTTTCGCGCCAAAACAAACCACAGGCAGACGACTGTGATGGCTGAGCGGAGGGAGATTCTGCATGCAGCAGTTTCAGGGGAATCGTGCGCCAGTGTGCAGCAGGTGTGGCTTTTATTAGGAAAACACTCGCCTCATATTACGCGTCGAAGATGAAAACGTGGGCGAAACAATCCAAAGCGCTTAGGTGAATGTGTGACAGGTAAGGCTTGTCGTGAAAAAAAAAATCACAAGTGGCACCATACATTTCTGAAGGAGAGAAAGAAAGCGTGATGGTCGTTGTGTTTCTTGGAATAATAAGCGGACATGAACATACGGGGATATACATGATGTAAACTAGGAACGGATATGTCTGAAATCCAAGACGATGGGGTTTGTATTTTTTGGGGGTTTGTATTTTTTATATAAACATTTATTTATAGAGGTTTACAACACGCATAATGCAGGTTAATGTTCACGTTTTGAATTTGTTTGTCACCTCATTGAATCACCTCGTTTGTATTTTTCGTACAGAAAAATATCAATGTGTGAAAGATACCATCGAAAGTTCAAACACTATAACAATGGGGTTTCTGGCGTTGCAAATTCACTTTACTGCAAACCCCATATATAATTGCTGTAGGAAACAGATTTCAGATTTTGGAAAAAAAAAGTCTTTCACGAAAAAAATCAATACCAAGTCAAATGAGTTAGAAAGCCCACTTGGGACACACACAAAAAAAGAAAAACAACCAACAAAATAGTCTAACTACCGACTCGGGATAAAAAAAAGTATCAGTGGTGTTATAATTTAGATCTCAGGGGTCAGTTTCGGGAAAATCCTTAAGTGTAGAAAAGCCCAAGGCTTGTCGCAGCCACTGGACCAAAATCCCTGCCCGTCTATGCATGTATGGGACTCCAGATCCCCCCTCCCCCGTTCAGATCGACAGATCACATTTTAGATTGCGTAGGTCGCAAATTATATAAGGTGCATAGTACTTTAAATAAGTCACACAATTTAAGTGCCAGGTCACCTATTAAACTCCTGCTTAGGCAGGTAACCAAATACGGTTACCCATCTTACCCCCCACCGCCACCCCATCATTGGGTCTGATTTCCGACCCCCATCGCTATGCAGAATTTCCATTATCATCTAAAGATCTGGAGGTTGCACCCTTGATGCACAGACATGTCTTAAAGATTCTGTGCAAAAAAAATCAGCTTTGTCGACACATTGGACTGTCTTTATAACTGTTTGCTGAACCAGCATTTACATTTACCGTGCCGTATACATGCAGGCCAGTTTCAAACTACTGTCTGGTGTATATTAATTTGTTTTTCTTCCTTTGCAGATCTGCCAAACGAACCATAGGCTCTTCTTGGTAGGCTACTCCGGCCGGTCAAGCCCAATTCAGCAGATACTTATCCACTGGTCAGTGGCTTGAGTAATCCCAGAGCGGGGTCTATATCTAGAATACTAACGCCATCAAAGTGAAAGACTGGGACGAAATCTGTTGCACGAGACTTCTGTAGTCTACGACAATAGTATCTGGAGAGGTCATTGCTAGACAACATAGCGAAACGTCATTGTAAGAATTCTGTTTGTCTACTAATATTTTACTGCGTGACACTTCATGGGTGACTCAGTTGTTCTCTGTGACTTTTTTTCTACAGAAATAACATGGGCGTCTGTGATTCCCAAGACGAACGCCATAACATATCTGCGTCATGAACAATCCGTGACGTCTTGCACTTACATGTAGCATCCCTGGTTAACTGCCACAAGACTGCGGGACAGGAAATTGCATGAATTGTGCATGTGAATGAAAAGAGGAACTTGAGAACCATGTCGATGTCTCAAACTAGCCAAGATTTCGCGCCACACCGACCCATTCGGTGGCTCAGCGTTAAACGCGCTGAGTGAGAAAACATTGAATCCAGCCGCTTCAAATAACCAGCCGATAATTGTTATAGACATGGTAACAGTTGGCGTTGCAGCTGGAAGGATTGAGTTTCTACTAGTATAGCGCAGTGTGGAATTGAAATAAATCACGCATCACGCATCCGCGAGATTCGTTATCTGCCTGTGAAAGAATTTCTTTAAGGTCGCCGAAAGGATCTTACGCGGTGACACGACACTGTTTCATACGGCTAGTTGCTGCTGGGTGTCGCACAGAAGATTATTAGTCGAGGAAATTAGCATCAGACATATTACTGACTGCCAGCAGGAACTGCATATATTCATTGGTTCTTTTGTCTGGTGGTCGAAGGTAGCCTAATAGGATGCAAGACAAAGAAAGACCTCCACCTGCGCCGCCCAAAAGCGGATTTCCATTCAAATGCCCCGTGACGCTCATGGCTCTCGGGCTTTCGTGCCTTTTCTGCGGCGTCACCTTCTTTCTTATCGCCTTCGGGACCTCGCTCACCCTCTGGACCATACTGGGCGGGATCTTCACCTCGTTTGGGATCGTGTGTACAGGAGGGGCGGTGTTCTGGTGTCGTAGTGCACTACGTCGAGCCAAGCTGGAGCAAGGCCCTTACGGAAAGGTGCGAGAATACGAGACGGAGACGGTCATCAGCGACCCGACAGAGGCCATGAGGTGACACTGCGTCGGGTGGAAGTGACGGAAACTCGTGTTACTTAATGCATTAATGCATACCGGAGTTCAGATTGGACCCCTATGGACTTGTATTTCTTCTGCGGAACACAGCCCGAGGCACACCATGCATGTGATGGTCAGAGTTACAACTTTACTGCTGAAGAGATTTTTAATAGGAAACACAGTGCATGAAACTTGTCCCTTAAGCTTCTGAGCAGTATATTTTACGACAGTGGTGGTTTCTGCGGTCATGCGCTGTGTTTGTAAAATTCTCTCGTCTGTGAAACATTTGTGAAGATAACCTGTAATACCAATAGCGTAAAATGGTGACATGGTTATGCTTTGTATGTCTGATTCAGATCTCAAAATGTTCAATTTTGGGGCTTTGTTCAACCCAAATAGACGATTGTGCCCTTAAGCTCGCGCTTGAAGATTGAAATGCTTGAAAGAGACAGATTACATTTAGGAATACATTGTACACATGCAGTATTGGCTCTAAAATATCCATTAAATGATTTCTAGCCTCAGGAACCTACGTTGATATTATTTTCAGAAAAGAACACAAATCGATGCTCTACACTGAAAAGAAAATTGCTGTCTCTTATAGTGTCAATACAAAGCCAAATAAAAGCCTTTAACGATCGTGCTGGCCAATGTTATCATTCTCGTGGTGGGTTGCGGCGTAAAACTTGTTTGATGTCCCGCATTTCTTAAGTGTTATCCACGAATAGATTTGGACATAATCTGGAGCCCTTGTCCTGTCTACGGATTTCAGGCAAAGGAACCCCCTTTCCGGGGCTCGGATAGGATTTGGTTCGACGCCAAGGTCATTGAGAAATTAGCAATCAGACGACCGACGACCCTATTATGCGCGGGGAAAAACACAATCAAAAGACTGATGTCTCCACCCTAAGGGCACAGCGCGCGGGTGTCTCACACTGCAGACTTCAGAGCCGGGGTCGTTACTGCTGAGCCTAGCTTCCCTTGGGAATAATTATGGAAATGGAAGAAGTACTGGTAAAACATAAAACATGTAGCTCACTACAGAGGTCCTTAATTAGCTGCTTCACAATGCCACGGGGTGAAATAATAGTCCACAGGAATATTGGTTCGGGTTAAAGGACAAAAACATAAAAGATTTATAAAGAAACAATGGCAAATTATAAAAACAGAATTATAAAACCGAATTAAATTCTTGATATGTTAGTACGTCATGATAAACCACAGTCGTTTGTTGTTGTTGTTTTTCAAGATGAAGGCATCGTTTACTGTTAGAAGAGTTGAATTCCTTCTTTACTATATATGCACGTACATATATCCCCGCGAAGAAAAAAAAATGTTCCAATCGCCATGTGTTCCTGACTGGATGGAATTTAAGCTGGAAAAAATCCTTTATAGCGACGCTTCTTTTTAATGTAACGACTTTTATTGATTTTGCAAGTCAAGGCAGCTTTGGCTTCCACAGAGTACCCCCTGAGGGTGGAAGCTATTTGTCTCTCACTTGAGAGAACTGAGGGATGGAGCAGAAAAGGGGGAAACGAGAAGAAACCCGTGCATAGAGGCAAGGAGAGCAGTGAGGCTTTGCTGGTGACACCGTTGTGTCTACAAGAGATCCTTTAAAGCACCGCGTTGCTTTTCATAAGCCGCACTTAAATGTCACCCCAAAAGGACTGACAGCCATGGTTTGATGTGTAATCAACCTTTGCTTTTACCTAACGACAAGCTCACGGCCTCGCAAGGAAAGAAAAAGCTTTGGTTGTGGTGCTGAAACAGTAATGGCAATAGTGGCCTGGTTATAGTATATAGTAGTTTCAACTGTATGTTTTCTTATTTTTCTTCTTCTTCTTTTTCTTCTTCTTCTTCTTCTTCTTCTTCTTCTTGTTCTTCTTCTTCTTCTTCTTCTTCTTCTTCTTCTTCTCTCTCTTAAACCTTCAATCTTTTCGTTTATTTGCCTAACTGATTGTCTCTTCCTTCTGTGTGTCTGCCATCTTTTTCTCTTTTACTACCCTCCCTTTAGCACCTTGAAGTTCCTGCTTTCTCTTTGCCTTAATATTATTTAATTTTCTTTAAATGTTTTAAAATAACGCACATGACGTACGACCCAGGACAAGAATTCCACTTAAGACTTTTTGTATGATCTATCGCTGTTTCTACCAGTAAATCCCAGTTCAGGTTACCCAGCCCAAAGCCTAAAACACTTTCATGCGCATCCGGAATCTTGAAGATTGCACATCGGTGTGAACACTGGGGCCACTAGAATGAATGGTGCAAAAATGTCCAATGGTTAATGCAGACCAAATGCGTGGCCTAGCTGGATTGAAAACGTTTTACGTTGGAGGAACAAAAGCCTGGAACACGTGTCGCCAGGTTTCGTTGGAACAGGAATGAAAAACCGAGGTCTGCAAGGCCACATGTGACTTAAAGCCGTACAAAATTAACAGACTTGGCGCGGTTTAGACACACCAGTTCCTATTCACTTGCTGCCAGCGGTACTTGCAGTGTAGCACTAGTAGTAGTAGTAGTGGTAGTAGTAGTGGTAGTAGTAGTAGTAGTAGTAGTAGTAGTAGTAGTAGCAGCAGCAGCAGCAGTAGTAGTAGTAGTAGTAGTAGTAGTAGTAGTAGTAGTAGTAGTAGTAGCAGTAGTAGGAGTAGGAGGAGGAGGAGGACGAGGAAGAAGTGGGCCAGGTTGATAAGGAGGAGGAGAACGAGGGTTTGTGAAGTAGCAACAGTAATAGCTCGTCTGCATTATCTTTCTTCCTTTTTCTTTCGGTTAGATAAGTTTGTTTGCTATATTAAAAGTAGTCTCCAGGACTTATACAGATTTCACATTAAAATTAGTCTCCTGGACTTACAAAGCTGCGCTATACAAATGATCACACTCTACAAGTACAAAATATAAAGTAAAATTCAAAATTAGTTTATCATAAATTCAAATTCAAAGCGACTTTATTCGTTGTATGGATATTGAACAAAGTTGCACATACATATGTAGTAATGTCTATCCCTAACATCACACTTCTACATTCAAGAAACTATTTACACCCCCACCCTCCCGCTCTATATAACTATAACTATGTATAGCTGTATAACTATCCCACCCTCTCCTGGGCGGAATTGAATCGATGGCTTGGCACCCAAAAATTGCCAGGCGTAGATCGGCCCAAACAAGACAGGTCCACAATAAATCACCCCGCATACAGCACCGAATCCAACTTGCAGTCGGTGATCTGACCA
>JAAUYG010035626.1_pt1 | contig 13702 bp, 8 predicted proteins | sample 7278091 | NCBI WGS metagenome assembly JAAUYG01 (sample SAMN14350201, study PRJNA611818) | marine sediment metagenome | isolation source: surface marine sediment (0.6m) | place: French Polynesia: Moorea | collected 2018-08
CCCCCCCCCCCCCCCCCCCCCCCCCCCCCCCCCCCCCCCCCCCCCCCCCCCCCCGCAAGAGACTTGGATTAAAACTAACGATTTGTTTCGACAAATAACTTAAAGTGGTTCTTACTAGACAGACGTCGAATTATATTAAGAGTTATGAAAGTGAGCAGTATTGTCGAAATAGGAAAGTTTGCCTAAGCTTCAATTTATCCTTCAAGGCATGAAGCTTGAATCTATCCTTGAAATTCCATCTGTTAAGTAACCGGCAGTGGGTATGGGTATGCCTCTCCAAAAACTCCGTCTTTAAAAACTATATTTTTACTTTTATATTAATTACAGCAATATCAATGTATGTGTATTGCGGCCGCTGTGGCGACAAACTCAAATTTTTCTTTTAAAAAGTGCGGCATCCCACCGTCACATGCACTTGACATGTCGTCTGTGTTATGGTAGTGTTATGCCGGAAGATCGCTAGTTAATGCCACAGTATTACACTCACGCCCTTTAACAAAAACTCCAAGTCGGAACTGGCGACTTCTCGCCGACTGTCAGGTCGCTGTGGCGGCACAGCACCGAGTGGCTTCTTCCAGTGGCTTCAGATGAGGCTTCCAGGCACGAAATCAGGTATCGTAACGGTAGTTCAGATTCTCTAACCAATCACAGCCCGCCTATCCGCTTGTCCAGGTGCCGGAAAGACCAATCAAAGCAATGTTTTATCAAGTCTTGAGCTCATACGGGATTATATATATTCATGTCACATTTGCTTTAAAGTCAGAAAAGAATTGCAGTTATCTACATCTACTTGTCATCTCGATACCTACACATCTCCTGACAGAACTTTGAAGGTTCGTGTAGCTGTTCAAATATAAAAAGGTAAGTAGTAGCTTTCGGTCTTAGCAAATCTTAAGAACCTAATTTGTTATTACAACTTTGCAAAGTTGCATGGGTATTCTTGCTTACCTGTAGTCTGACCGGAATTTTCTTACATCCAACATATTCACACCTTTACAGGACAGTTGCGTTACTCATCAATTTAAGCGGGGTGATAACACTAAATATGGGTTGAAAAAAATGTTTTATGCAGTAGACATCAACAATAAATAAAGAACAGAAAAAAAAGAAAAAGAAAGAAAGAAAAAAAAGAGAAAGAGAAAGAAAGAATAAGGACACAAGGAAAAAAGAAAATAATGACTTAGTCTCTACTTTTCAGAACCACTCGCCAGACAACTACAGAATGGATAGAGAGACGCTGGAGGCGGCTGTAATGCTGACACAGCTACGGGACAGTGTTTCACCAGAAGGCCTCTACTCTCCCTCTCCGGAATTGATGTCCTCTTGCTGCACATCTCCGTCTACTGCTGTATCCACACCCAACAAGAGGCGACAAGCACGCCCAGGAAGGAATCATACCCCAGAAATCCAAGGAGAATTCCAACAGGCACGGCTAGACCATCCCTGTGTTGCCTGTCCTAGAAATTGTAACGTTGCCTGCGGTTGCGGAAGCCAGGCACTCGCTTGCTATCCCGGGGACACGCTTTGGATCCCGCTGGCGGTGACACGACCCCGGCATTACCCTGCAGTCATTTGGACAGAGGAGCTTACCCCGTCAGTCAGTCATCCTACCCATGCTCAGGTCTTGCTCCATGGTGCCGACTCCGCCCGTCCTACAGACGTGGCTTTCCAGAGAAGATATTCACGCCACAGGCAGACACCATATCCTCCACCCTCCCAGGACAAACTACAGAATCCGGATATCGCTGCCCACCAAAAACCTAAGACAGGCACAGGGGGATTGGCTAGATCCAGGAAAGGGGAACAGTCCTCTGATGTCACCAGTATCAAGAAGCAGAAAGCAGCAGCCGCGATGCCAGAGAAGCCGCCAGGGCCAGACAGGCCCTTTGTCTGTGACCACTGCGGTCAGGGGTTCCGAACCAAGGCGACTCTGACGACTCACCGCCGCCGCCACACCGGGGAGAGACCGTACCAGTGCACAGTCTGCCAGAGAACTTTCTCGGATCACTCCAGCTTCTACAAACATCGGCGTGTGCACACAGGGGACAGGCCGTACACCTGCCCACACTGCGGCCGGAGCTTCTCCCAGTCCAACAACATGCTGCGTCACATCCGGGCGCTCCACCCGGCCGCTACTCCCGAGGGACGCTAACCTATTACTACTGATAACTATCTGTCTTCCGAGACCGCTTTTCTATGTCTTCCTGAATACGTGTGACGCAAATGACTTAATCACGTGACAAACTGTAATCACAGTGTTATTGCATCAGTACGTCAGCGTATAGTAATGCATAACATTTGATATATTTAGCATGTATATTCAATAGTATACTGTGATGTCTCAAATTTATTTTGTCTACTATATTTTTGTGGTATGTATTCTGATTCAGAACTTTGGAAAATATAGAACAGCATGCCAGCACTGTGTTATTTTGTTACTTTCCCCGTGTCTGGAATACTGTCGCAGGAAACAAATACTGCAATGATGCTGAACAGATAGATCTTATCCCAAAGTCCCCATATACATTTGTGATGTTTCTGGTTTTCTCGTTCGTTAATGTAGTATTATTATAGCAGTGCATAAATATTATGAATGGGCCTGCCTCGTCTTGCATAAATTGAAATTATTGTAAACAACAAAACAAAACAAACAGAAACAACAACAACAAAAACAAATAAACAAACAAAAACCAGAGATTTTGTACTGCATATATATAGGGAATCTAAAGTTATGACCTGTTCTGTTGTGATAAATGGTTTCTCTATTCTAGGCTAATTTTCCTTCTAGGAAAGTGAGTCCACACTGAATATGTTGGATCTGAATCTTGATCTAAAAGTACCCCTGCTAATCCATGTAAATCGTATATACGGTTTCCGTCTTGCCGGGCGATTTTAAGCAAAGCACCGAATGACCCCAGAATTCATCCGTTAAAAAAATGCCAAAGTGCCCTATGTATACGTTGTAAATATACCTCGTATTCACATTTCCTTGCGTTTTGCTCTAAAATCTGAGTTTCCGAGGTACAGAACAATGTGTGGAGAAATGCACCGAGCCATGCCGAATCGATCTCGACGTGTTTACAAAACGACAGCGTATACAGTCTATAGCCCTGCAACCAGCTGTTATAACATATTGTTTAATTGCCAAAAGGTACTGGTAAATAGGTAATACGCTTTGACCTTTCTCACCCCCCCCCCTCCGAACAGCGCAATTATCACGAAGTTTGTTTGCAATCAGTCGGCAACGGTATTGAAATTTAATTTCCCTTACAAAATGGTACCTTGATAACGGAATAATTAAAACACGCAATTTTGAAAAATAAAGTACAATTAATTAATGTCATCTCAAGATATTCTGGGTTTTTGATTTCTGAAATAAAAAAAGCCTTTCGGAAACCCGCATGAAAATAGTAGCATTGGCAGATAGTGTTAAGAGAAGCTAAAATAAGCACATTTACATTGTACATAACTTTATTACATGTTATTACTAATATGCAATGTAAGTATCTTAAATGTCTTGTTAATATATACCACGGGAGTTCTTTAATTAGGATTGCCCTGCCATTGGGATAATAAACACAATTAGTCAAAGTTTATATACACTGTAAACACGTTTACTAACCCCACCACAGGGGTGCGGTTTATTGCCTTTGGCGACTATGACAGTTAAACTGTGCAAGATAGACATATGGTTGGTATTAGACACTAACATCAAATCACATATGGGCAGTCCAACTAGATTTGACCTTGAGTGACCTTGAAGTGTCAAAGTCAAGGTCATTCATGTTTCCATGTCTTTGCATTTGTGACTGGGCGGGATTTGGGCTGGGCAGTCTTTCTTGGTTGAAATGTTTTCACTGTGTGGGAATGTTTGTGAACAAAATATCTCACGAACTACTATCTTTACCAAACAATTTCTTCACTTTTTCTCAGGAGTCTTTTCTCCAACGCAGGAAAAAATAATTCACTTATGAACGAAATAAATCGCTCAGGGTAACGTTTAGAGTTGATGGCTAAATGTTTGGCCCACAAGAGGTAGGAGAAAACTGTTTTAGTACCCCAAACAGTTCGATAGTAGATTATTATTGTGTATTGAGTTACTATGGGATGCCCGTATGGTGAGACATAAGGGATACATATGTGGGCCGGCGGGGTTTTCCGTTGTCCGAATTTTCTTTCTGGCCTAGTGTATAGTAAAATAAATATTTTACAATTTTGGTACCCGTATTATCGATTTCTGCACACAATATGTATTTGGTTGCATTACGCGTATAATATCGTCCATCAGCGTGCGAGGACTCAAGGCATGTGGCCAGTTTCTGGAAAACTCTTAATTATAGAAACTTAAGCTCACTAATTACACTTGGCAACAATTGTCTTTTTAGATGGTTAAAGTCGCTAGTGGACTCAATAAGCCAAGCTCACGATGAAGTTACAAGCGAATTGGATGCTTCGATGATGAAGTCCCTCGCTGGCTGGTACTGCTGTTCCTATGACACATCAATCGCATATACATCAGCGTGATTGTCTATTCATTATTAACATGGATAAAATATTGGCATATGGGAATCTGATCTGAAGAAGGAATTGAACGACCACATAATGAGTGCAGTTTCATAGGAATCTGTAAGCTACATGAATAAAATAAGTCGCGTAGACCGATTGCTAGAGAACAATGGATCCATCTCGAGTGACAAGCCCTAGTACACAATAATTTATCAATTCCATTTTATTCGTGACGGTCGAAACACCCGATTTATCTTATGTATGTCATCGCATTTCAGAAACAGAGCGTGCCATTTAATATCGAAGGAATCACAGTGCCTTGTGTTTTAAGCAAAAACAATATACACCGGCCGTTTATTACTTTTATTGGTGTTGAACACTCGTAGGATGTCTTAATATGAAATATCCAATGGCATGTCCAAAGTTGGACTTGTCCACTGTCTAACAGGATTTATCAACGATTATACAGATCAAACACAATACTAACAATGACTAAATTAATATTAGTCAAGTCAATTTTCATATATATATATATTTTACTTTGCTGTATGGTATGTCGTGTTTACCGTCTTTTATCATCATTTTGTCAATGTCAGTTCAACCTTGCGGTTGCAAAGACAATAAAATCTTATCTTAACTCATCTTAATTTAATCTAATTAATAAATTTACTAATTAATCAATTGAATAATTAATCAATCAATTATTAATTACTAATTAATTAATCAATCAATCAATCAATCAATCAATTGATCATATACTTTATAAAGTTTTCTTGTTGGTTCGATCGTTCGTCGGCTCCTCCATGATTAATTATCCAGTTAATATCAATTATCAATTAATTATCCAATCAATAATTATCAAATTAATTACTTAATTGATTGATTAATCGGGTTTAGGTATGTTACCAGGAAATTCTGCCAATGTTCTGTATCGTTAAATCTGTTGAAGCAGGAATTGTTAATTCTAGAAGATTTACCCATCAGTAGACCTTAGATAAGCATGATGCTCCTGCCCCACTGCCGCATGGACCATTGTTACAGTTAATTAATTACTATGCATTACTGTACATGCCGAAAACCTCAATAATTAAATACAAGTTTTATAAAAGCTAGAAATTATCCAAAGTAAATCACAAAGAAGATACAAATTAGATATCCATCCAAAACAAAAGTGACGAAACGTTAATCTCTTCAGGTGCAATCTTGGAGTCAACGAAAAGCCAAATATTCATACAGTGTCAAATATTTCCGGTGTAAATCTCCAAGGCCCTGTTTAAGTTTTTACGAATTGGTGTCCCTACGGGCATTAGTGCATGTTGACTTGTTTAGGCCCATAAACATATTTATTTCCAGTTAATACACCCGTAACAACTCACAACAACATCTAACATATTATGGATGATCTCAGCAGTGGTGAGCATTAACATAACCGAGAACACCAAGATTAGATAAGTGGCATTATAAACCATAAAATTATGAGTGGATTTCACTTAAGTCATGACCAGTGTAAACGCCTTCCTGTCAAAGGCGTGCGATCTCGGAAAATGCATCCATTAGTGTGCTGGGGGTAGATATAAAGAATTTCTAACGGGTTGTTCTCATGGCTTGTTTAATGGTTCGGTTTTACATGTTTGTTGCGTAAAGACAAAGTCATTAGGAGCACTTTCGTGGCCAAGGATATATATGTACTCATTGCATGCCTAATAATCAGCCGTTCATGTCTTGGCAGGGTTTGCATTCCTGACGGCCTCACTGAAGCAGGAATTCTCAATCTTGTTCCTCAGATCCTGGATCTGGTACTCCGCGACCGCCTCTTGGTACAGACTCTCTGCTCTCTTCACCACTTCCGGTACCAGCTTCAGGTCGACCCGGAAGAAGCCGTTGAAGGGGGAGTCGAGATCCGCCAGCACATAGAACAGCATGGTCACAGAGAAGATGGTGAGCTCACACATGGTGAGCTCCATCAGGCGGGAGCGGGCGTCTATCAGCATCACCCCAAACAGGCTGATGTTTCCCAGGATCTCCAGAAACACCCACCTGGAGCGATATAGCAAACGACAGTACATGTACAGTGTAGCCACTGAGGTTTAAATTAGCGACACCTAAGGATCCAAACAAAGGTGTTCAATATATCAAATTTGGATGTGGTCTTAGTTAGCAATGCCTGCATCGCACAACTTCAGAACTTATTCCCCAAGTGTTTATGGTAATGCCTTAGAGGCTCGTATGAGAACCATCGTCTAGTGAGGATCTCAAGTCGCTTTACCAGTCAAACATGCCATATTTCGCGACAGACCAAAGATCTTGGATCTTCTAACAGTTTCAAAAAGGGTGTTAGGTCCTGGTAAATAAGAGCACTAGATTACAGTGTCTGTATCAGGGATGGCCACGGTGATGCATTTCTTTGTGTGATAGATTTGATGTTCTGCGTGTTGAGACTGAGACTGTTTTCAAAATAATGAATTCTGTGGCATTGAATGTTTTGATCCTCTTCTGTTTCACTGTTCATTTCAGTCATCACCATCTCCATTACACAGCAAATGTCAGTGTCGATAAATTGCACCTATCCTAATGTTATCGTTTTCTTTTTCAATCAGCACCGAACCAAAGAGTGACCGAACCCTCAATAGATGTTTAATAAAAGTGTTACTTTTTTTGCATTGCATATAAACCCAATGTCTCAACCCAATCTCCGGGGAGCCTGGGCTATCTTCCCAGGTGCTCAACCCACAGAGCAACCCCGGCGCGTCCCCAGGTTGGCGGATAGGGGAATGACCTTTAGTTAAAGGGTTAGCCAGCTACTTTAGCTGGCCGCGGACCATAGTGGGCATTACCTTGTTCATTGTTGGACTTTTTATCAAGATGTGACTTGACATTTTGCCTTGGAATTTGCACTCATTTGACCATGACATTCGGTTTACACATGTTTTGGCACTGTATGACCCTTTTGGTGTTGATGTGCTGTTAAACTTTGATATCACACACATCAACCTAATCTCTTACTTGAACGGGTGGATGCTGGTGTGCAGAGCCCCCATGCGGTCCGTACAGATACTGTTGAGCTCCATAAGGTAGTTGGTGATCTTATCAACAAGAACGACATTCAGGTTGAAGTTGTACTCGCGGTGGCTTGCTGCATGCTGCAACACATCTAGCACGGCCCAAATGTGAACTGCAACACAATAACATACATATTTTAAACTCGAGACCGTTTATAAGGCCCGAATTCGAATTCCTCTTCAAATTTCAACTCCATTTATAGAAGTCACCTATACTATAGTGAGCTATGCAACTTAGCAGTGACGGTTAATACTAACGCAGCCCATACGCTTAACTTGGTACAAAACTTGTACATATATCTGACCACATGAATTAGATTACCTTTGATTTTGGCCGGAGGAGTATTTTTGAAGGTCGACGCCTCTCTGTTCTGTACCAGCATGGCCATGAAGACCAGCTCCGACTTAATGGCTTTCAACATCGCCATGGTGTGCTTCTTGGTTGGCAAGTTCAGCTTCATTGTCATGGTGATCAGCTGGTCCATCAGGCTTAGCTCGTTCGTGACCTTGGTCATGATGGCGCGGTTTTTCTCCATCGTCTGCTGAAACGTGAAGCCAAACGACAGAGCGTAAATGAAACCGGCTGGCGCCAAAAAGCACGTGACCCCGGTATTTATATCTGGCCTTTCTCTGTGGGGCCATATACAGGAGAACATCGCGTCGTGCGCGAACATGAAGCATGACGTCATCAGTAGACAGGCGAACGCGGGAATACAGATTTTGATCAGTTCTTTGGGCTTGTTGCTGTAGATTTTAAGCTCGTCGAGTACTTCCAGATCGAATGGCTCGCAGAAGCGGACATCGTCTCCAAGCTCTTCCAGGACGTTCGGACTGCGGGACTTGCTCTTCTCGTTGTCCTCAGTTTCCGCGTATTTCCTCCAGCGGTTGGCTCGTCGGGAGTTCAGTTTCTCCGCCACATACAACGAGAAGAGGGCTGTACGAAACAGGAAAGAAAACCAAGACTCTGATTATATTGAACTAATATGTTTTCCCCTTTGGTTATTTAGCCAGGTATCAATATATAAGTATTAGCTCCAGACATTACACCGAAAAAGATATATAAAATTATAGCATCTGATCCTGTAAATGTTTATACAAACCTAAAGCATAATAATGATGAAGATGAAAAAGAAAGCCTGAATTACATCTAGTTATATCTGTCCAATACCCAATACTACAAACGCAAAAAATCATAGGCCCACCTATGAAGATGACCCCGACAATGAACATAGGCGGACCGAGGATTTCCGTGTCGGACGGCCGGTCAGTCGGCAGGACTGTCTGCTGGCAGTACGGCACGTCATCTGACGTCTCGGCGGAAGCGTTGAGCTCACTCTGGGGTTCCGACTCCGACTCTGCCTCAGACTCGGGCTGTGCCGGCCATGCAGTCGAATACACAGACATGGCCGCAGATTCCAGCTAGAACAAAAAAAAAAAAGTTACATCAGTAATAAACCCTGAACAAAACTAAAACGGGCAGAAAAGTAGCTTCTTTGGTCATCTCATGGGAGGTACTGCTGTGTTTGACCAACTTGATAAGGCCATAAAGAAACCTTCGGTTATTCGTACCGGACAAGTGAATGTTAGTAGATATCCTGCCGCTGACGAGAAGGTGGCTGAAGATGGCATGCAGTTTTTCTCCAGACACCGGGGTTTCTGCCACATATAACTTCCACTGGACGCACAGTTAATAAGTTTTGTACCATGGAACTCGAATCATGGCATATTCATGATATACTGATCAGCTTCGAAACTCTCCCCGAAGTCTCAAGCCCCATCCATGCCGCTCTGTCGGCCAAGCCGTCTAAATACTTTGTGCTGTTTACCTGTCGGCTCTTTGGAGAATGACGCAGATATTACGGCGATGGGTTTGATGCGAAGCGCACCTTTCCCACTTAGGGTAGTCGATCTTTTCTCCAATGACATGATCGATTGCGGATGGAGACAACACGGAACGTTGGCATGGTGATGTTGCCAGCATTGACTTCTGCCTGCCGTAATCGCTCACCCTGCAAATGTTCATGTGATTGTGTACTTTGATAGGCGACACCGGGAAGACTGCGATCAATTAATGCTACACCCCGAGATCCGCCAATGCGCCCAGAAAAGGGCAAGGAAATACGGAATCCACATACGAGACTTCTATGGCTTAGGGGATGAGATACTTTCGGCTGTAAAGCTTGAACAGATGAGTCTCAGACCTTTTCATTTCTTTTGCTCCTTTCATCTGTCTTTGAGGTACATTTCCATGGTCCATGCGTTGCGTGCGAGGCAGTCAAAAGATGGCTTATGTACAGGCGGCTCAAGGCGGTTTCTTGGAGCCCCTTTTGTTCTTCCAAGCCTTATTTCCCTTCCCTGTTTACAGCTGGGCTATTCCAAAATAGAATCGAACAGATATATACCTCTGTACACTACGTCAATGTTTCATTTTAGAATTCTATATAGACACCAAAATTAATCGTGTTAATCTTTTGAACAATGATCAATTATACTACGAACTGCTTGACCGTTGGCAAAATGAAACCAAGATAGGTTTATCAATGTTTATACCTGCACTGTGTATAGCTGATGGCAATGTGGCTGAGGTGACTTACCCGTTATGTTCAAAGTGCTGCATGTTTTTTTTTTAATTTGCCAGATCGCCCAAAAAGTAACAGCTTATATTTCCCCTGATTACCATATTTTCCATCAGGTTTGGTTGAAATTGGATGAGAACTGTGGGAGCAGTAACATTTTGAGAATCTTAATATCCGAATATTGCAAAGTGTAAAAAAAAAATTCAAAGAGCCGCAATTTTTTATAACTTGAGAAATGTCCTCATAGATTTTTGGCTAAGATCGGATGAAAGCTGTGGGAGTAGTGTTTGGAAACTTTCAGCCCCATATGGTCCTGTGTTAACAAAAATTTCACAAATGTTTTTAAATTTGGCAGGTCGCCAAAATGTAACATCCTGTATTCCCCGTGCTTACCATACTTTCCATAACGTTGGTTGAAATTGGATGAAAACTGGGAACAGGTGACTTTTGAAAATCTTAACAGAGGAAATTTTGCACCGAATGAACCCAAACTGAACTCAAAGAATCAGATATGAAAAGTACCCTAATATATCCCCGTTCCTAGTACCGTGAGTCCCAAATTTTATCCGTTCCGCTCTACGATCCGCGGTTTTCAAGATATTGCACATTTTAAGATTTTCCATGTTAAAATGTCAAAGTACCATAAATTTTGTAAAATGTGGTCGATCGCCAAGAAAAATAATAGCCTGTATTCTCCTATGGTAGCTAATGTTCTCATAAAGTTTGTCTAGGAGCAGATGAAAGCTGTAGGAGTAGCGTTTTGAAATTTCAAACCCCATATGGTCCTATCTTAAGAAAAAAATCTAAGTGTAATAAAACTTTTACTTTTTGTCAAATGGCCAAAGCGTAATAGCATATACAATTGTCTCTCCGATTTAAGGCCGCCCCTCTAGCCTAGCAAAAGCGGTCTTAAAACTCCTCTCACGGTTATCACCCGATTTCAACCACACGTTGCGAAAGATATGATAGTCATGGAACAATCCTACATCTCTGGCATTGTATCTATCGAAGAACCAGTTTCAACGCATGTCCCTCGCTGCTAAGACCACCTCTATTTTAAGACCGCTTTTGCTTGCCTAGAGGGGCGGCCTTAAATCGGAGAGACAACTGTATATGTTATCACGTTTTGGCCATCTGACAAAAAGTAAAAGTTTTATGGCACTTTGAAATCTTTCTCAACACAGGACCATGTGAGGCTAAACATTTCAAAAAGCTACTCACCCTACAATTTCATCCGATCTCAGCCAAACTTTATGAGGTCATTGTATAGCATGGGGAATGCATGCTATTACTTTTCTCTCTTGGCAGTCGACCAAGTTTTAAACTTTGAAATTTTAACATGCATGGGCGTCAATGGGAAAATCTAAAGTGGGAAATATTTGAACAACGGCTGATTGAAGAGCGAAACGGATGAAAATTGACCCTGGCTCCTTAGAACTACATATGTAGGGTACTTGTCCTGTCTGATTCCTTGAGTTTGCTTTGTGGTCATTCGGTGCACTTTGCAAAATTTCCGATCTTAAGATTTTCAAGCCTACTGCTTCCCCAGTTTTCATTCAATTTCAACCAAACTTTACGGAAAGTACATGTATGGTAATGATAGGGTAATAGAGGCTGTTACTTTTTCTGACGATCTGGCAAATTTAAAGACATATATATGGCACTTTGATTTTTTTGTTGAAACAGGACCATATGGGGATGAAGATTTTAAAACGCTACTCCTCCTACAGTTTTTATTCGACCTGAGCCAAAATTTTATGAGGACATTGTCTACCATGATGGAATACAGGTTATTACTTTTTGGGCCTACTTCCAAATTTTAAACTGTGGGAAATTTTAAAAAGTTACCGCCCCCCCTCCAGATTTCATCCAAACTTTTTAAGGACATTGCTTCCCATGGAGGAATACACGCTATTAGTGTTTTAGCAATTGGACAGGTTTTACAAATTTTTATGGCACTTTAAAATTTTAACATGGGAGCCAATGGAAAAACCCTAGAATACGCAATATCTTGAAAACTGGTGATCGTAGAGCGAAACGAATCCAAATTTGAGAATCGGGTTCTTATGAAGTATATAGGTAGTCCTTTTCTTGTCGGAATGTTTGAGTTACGTTTGGGGTTATTCTGTGTACTTTGCAAAATATCTGATATTAAGAGTTTAAAAGGGTGCTTCTCCCACAATTTCAATCCAATTTCAACCAAACTTTATATAGGGTGTTGTGCTCAGACGAGAATACAGGCTATTATATGTTTTGGTCGAAGCATCATGAAGTAATAATGTGATTGGCTAAAGAGAACTATATGAACAAGGATACTTTGGCGTCCTAATGAAACCGACTATTCATCTTGCGATTTTGTGGTGTGAAATACGCCTCCCCCCATTGGCCTTAGAAAACCATCTATAAAGTACTTTAAAATTTGACAAGGAGCCAATAGCCATAGGACTTCATAAAGATGAAATATAGTAATCATGATCCACGTTGCCACTCGTAGAACGAAGGTAATGGCAATTTGGGTCCTGTGGGATAAGATAGAGAAGCAAATAAGAGGCAATTTTGATCTCAGACATATGTGGAGGTAATTTGGCTGTCAATCATTTGGCTGACTACTTTGGTAATTACGCAACAGTTTGTGCAACTCTGACGAAATAATGTTACGTATTATACATTACTCTATGCTTGCTCAATTAGTCTTTCCATAAACTGTAACCAGCATTAAAAGATTGGTAGTTAATCAAACCCATTCTGAACAAGAGGTTCATGGACATTTATAGTCTACTAACTTCAAGACAGCAGTGCATGATAAATGCTTCATGTTCCCCAATTCCTCAATTTCAATCTGTTTTGTGCGACAGGTCTTTTTCAAGCTACAGGGAATTTTGAGACAAATGCTACGAATGCCCCCCAAATAATATTGATCACGACAAGGTAAACTCCATATAATGTGTCACTATATATAAGGGCTATTCCAGAAAAATATGTCCCCCCCCCAGGATGGCAAAATATTTTTGACCCCCCCTTTGTAGATTTTTTTTTTATTTGTTCGGAGACGTCCCAGTAGAAATACAATTTTACTCTCCATATACCCTTGTAGGATTTTTTTTAATTTGTCAGCATGTGGAGAACATTGGTGACAAGCATTGTAAGTACCAATACATACATCCACAATTTTCAACGTATACCTTCCCACTTTTAAATAATGCACGTGCAGTCAAGCTGAATAATTGATGAGAAAATGACACAATTCACTCAATATTCATATAAATGTATAGTTCATATCAATAACTCATGCCGAATCAAATGTGCAGTTTCCTAAAAATTAAATATCAATCATGTTGATGTTTGTTGCAAACCCTTTTGGTCCACTTTTGAATAATAAAATTATTTCCTGCTAGAGTTTTTCAGTAATTGGGTTCCCTTCGCATCACTAAAGATTAAATACTTCTTAGAAAAAGTGTGAATGCGCATATCAATTCCAACCTATTTGCAATACCTTCATAACGTAAATATTGGTACAATTTTATTCATAAGACTTTCATATAAATATAAATAAATCTCGGA
>JAAUYG010126773.1_pt1 | contig 13702 bp, 13 predicted proteins | sample 7278091 | NCBI WGS metagenome assembly JAAUYG01 (sample SAMN14350201, study PRJNA611818) | marine sediment metagenome | isolation source: surface marine sediment (0.6m) | place: French Polynesia: Moorea | collected 2018-08
ACCCCTGTACTGGTCTAGATTCATGTGATTTTCTGTTCTTCTATAGGTCATCCTGGGCTGAGTCATTGGCTCAGTAACAGTCGTAAGACTTCCAGGTACGCACCTTGGTCCCCATATTTGAGATCATATCACACTGTGTATATTGTACCCCTTTGATGCTGAATGGACCTAAATAAAACATACATACATACACTTGCTCAAATGGTAAACTCATATTCTTAGGATACTTATTATTATGACACTAAGCCAAGCAATTGATTTAACCGGTTGACTGACTATTGCAGACATCTAGCTGTACTTTTAGCAGTAACAATTAACGTGACGAAATACCTTTTGTTGTTCTTTTACGTATAAATTGCAGTGGGGGCGCTTCTATTACCCCCCCCCCCCCCGTATTGAAGAGACCAAAAAGAGATAAAGAGTATGTTACAGTGGCATTACCTCAGCTTGAACTGCAGATTGCTATCTTCACTTGATCCTTGTTTTCTGGTGATAAGGTCAACGCTACTGGAGGTCGCATACAGAAATGATGCCTCCATTGAGTAAATTGTTCCTGGAACCAAGAAGAAAAGACTGTACAAAATAAGGGATGCTGCACTGTTTCACATATTTTTTTTTCTAAATAGTCACAGAATAATTTTTGTTGTGACATACCTACTGTCGAATGATTCGTTGAATTGAAAGGTTTGTTAAGGGGTTTCCATAGGGTTGTACATGTACACTATGTTTGTAAGCCTGATATTGATGACAAACTACAGAATTAAAACAAAAGTATAACGTTAAAATTCAGGTCAATATTCAGGTTAATTATGCAATAAAGATCTAAAATCGTCGTTTGGACACTTTACACCTGTTCTGGTTATTTTCTACTGAAACCACGTTTTATTTTGTCAACTGAAAGGCATTGGGCCACCATATAACGGTTTAATCTTCACACTCACATAATCTGACATGGCTTACAGAGTCTATCCTAGGGTCTACATGTAGGTAATTCTTAGGCCCAACGTGCCATTTGTCACCCTTCTTTGGATGGTCACAGTACTGTTTTGTTATCCATATTACAGAAACACCGATATCCAGAGATAGTTGGGAGATCAAGATGTAAATCTGTGTGAGCCGTGTGTTATGATCCTTTCAAATTGCAAAATTGTGCGCTAACATAATCCAACTGAACCTTCCATGAATGCTTAACATTAAACGACCCAGTGTCACCCATTTATTGATCCGCACCTCATGCACTTGAAACAACAAAAGGTTTTTTGACCACCATGTGACCAACCGTTTTCAAGACGTTCCAGTGACATTTAACATCTAGTCTACAGGTGATACATGTTCAAATAACAGCACTGGTCATATTGTAGACATTTGATTTATGTAACTGCATTATTTAATCCTGTTTTTTATGTTAAGCGCATTAGAGCATGCTTTGTATGAATTTTGCACTATATAAATGTTGGCATGATGATCATGATGATGATGATGACGACGACGACAACGACGACAACAACAACGACAACAACAACAACAACAACAACAACATTAGTACAGCTCTTTCGGTATTTGTCGCAGCCTAATAATGATCAGGTTTACGTAGGATCGTATTTCCCTTCGGTAATAATATTCTGTGTCAGTTTTGAAGACGTTTTTAAGACGTGTACTCACGTAAACCTTTCTGGCACTTAGCGGCCTTTGGACAATATTCCCACTTTGTGTCCTCATCCATGGTATAACACCAGGTCTGGCGCTCATACGGCGGTGGATTGCGACAATAGTTCCCGACCAAGACGTCACTTGGCTCGTAGCTGTGTGTATGAGGGGACTGACTGTCCCACGGCTGACAGCTGAGACCGCTGACAGTGGTGGATATGGTGCCATTGTAGTCTCGGTCGTCATTGTCCTGGGTGCAATCTGGATGAGATGAGAAGTTCGCACCTTTGTACAACAGGGAAAAGCCTTAGCAATAAACGGCATGGTTAACATTAGCTCTGACAAAGTAGAGCGCTCCATAAGTCGGAAATTTTCTTTTGAACATTTTTAATTACATTTTTATTATAGTATTTTTACCAGAACTCTCCACTGTAACTATTGACATTTAAAGTCATGAACCTGCGACATGCATGTCGGTAGATATAGTGTATATTCTTCGGCGATGTAAAGTGTGTTCCCAGTTGGAGACTAACAAACCATCCAATGTTCAATATTCACCCACACATCCAATGTCTAATTATAAAACGTCCAACTCCCAATCTCCAAAACGAACTTCTTTAACTTCACATGGGTTATTTTCCTCATATCCTTTATTAATCCAATGAGACAGTCGTACTTAGTTGGCGACCTTTACAGATGCTTGGGATATAGTAGTGCTAATTATATGGACTTTATTTGCCTTAAAGGAACATAGTCACCTGGATCATCTGAGTGTGTATTCAGCCCGTGTCCACTTGTTGATCTCGGGTGTCGCGAAATTACAAATTTAGTCACATTCAAAATTAGCGTTTTCCGAATCCACTATGAACTTTTTATACCCTTAACATGCCAAACAGCTGACAACGGGCTTTGCATGGCGACAATACCTTTAAAGATGCACGGTGATCTAGCAGTGCTAATCACATGCACATTATCTGACCGGAAGAAACATTTTCACCTGGATCATCTGTGTATTCAACTCGTGTCCACTTGTTGATTCCCGGTGTCACGTAATTACAAATATCGTCGTCCGAGAAAGTGCAGGGTGAAGAAGGTTTGTAACCAGGGGACGAATGCGCTAGAATGTACCAAAGGCGTTTTACGTATAGGTGACAGACATTAACTGATGGAAGACATTACGGCAATACAAATGTTGTAACATGCTGTGGGTCGACAATAAATTCAATTCGATTCATTATTGAGATAAGGAATTTGGATGGTTTGCACTTCTGTTTTCCTACCCAGGGTCGCAATTAGATATGTTAGGAAACCACCGAAAGCAACCTGCAATATCAGCGATGCTATATCATTATATGGCTTATGAACTTAAATGTGTACTCACCCTAGGGTTACTTACCATCATCAACACAGGTAGTGTTGGGGGTTATCTCAATGCTGCCAATAGCAGCTAGCACAGTACAGTCTGGAGCCGTTGTCTCTACCATGACCAGAATTCTGTATGCGATCTTCTCGGGTAAAACTACATCCAGGCAAACTTTGTTCCAGATATTTCTGCTGGCAGCACGAACTTCGTACAAGACATGATTATAGGGTTTGTTAGTGCTGTCAGCAGGCACCAGTTTTACTGTCAGTTTGCCTCGGATGTCCCCTGTATACAGATCCATAGTAACAGCTGCTGTGCGATAATAGAGAACTGGTGACATCAGCTTGGATGTATAGCGTGAGAATGACGTTGTGGGCAGCTCAGCTAGGAGAACCAGGGCGTAATCTGAAATAATAATAGCATATAGACATAAATCATACATATAGTACTCGAATGTAAGAAGAAGATGGCGGTTTGACCTCGTTTTTCTGCACCGAAATGAACAGTACCGAACTTACCCTCCACGACCTCGACGTACAACCAGTACCATTTGAACTCCAGTAATACTGTCAAAAGTAGGTAATAGTGTTGGCATAATTATTCCTGTTACTTTCAAGACAGTCAAATGATTGCGTAGCATTCGCATGAAACAAACCCACCAGAATCGTACTATAATAAAAGCAACCATATTTTGATGGTAAATATAAATGGTTTACTGAGCACACGTGTCGTTTGGCTTTTTTTTCATATTGCTGTAACATACATGTATTGATATATTGCATATCCTCTGTTAGTTATTAAGACGACGGACGTGGGATTACTAAGATCTCCATTTGAACCATCTAGTAAAGATACCCTTACTTACAGACGCTCGTAGCCTAAGTTGATAAGTTGTATAATTAAAATGTCAATAAAACACCCTGCATGGCTTGCTTAGTCATTCGAGGATATATGTTATATTAGTATGCAATTCAAACTTCCAGTACCTATTCTCGTACTCACCGATGAAGCTAACTGTCGATGTGGTATAAGTCAAGGCATATCCCGGGGCTGACGTAGACTCATCGGAGCGCAGAATGAGTGAAACGTCCGGCGAATAGATAGCGAAGTCTTGCATATCACGGATGCCACACATCGGAGAATCCAAGAGAGGCTCTTCCACTTCCGGGGCAGTAATCTATTGATTGGGTGTAATAACACTGCTGATCTTTAGGAGCCAAAACGAATGATTCGACAGACCAGTGGCTACTTGTCAGTTAGGTCTCTAAAACGTTTTGCTACGATTGTTCCAGGTCGGTGCCTCATATCTTTGTAAACTAATCCTCCTCAGTCTTACAAAACATTAACTTCCACTAACAATGATAATTGCTATTTCACAGGCCTCTCGCGTCGGCATAACTTCCATTAATAAAGATGCTATCTTAATATCATACTGACGCCTTGTGTGTGTGTGTGGGGGGGGGGTATAAAATATATATACATGTCTGCTATGCACCTTATTGATATGTGTTTACGTTATATATAACCCAGCTTAATGTTTGTTAACATTCACCGTTAGGTTATCAAATTGACAACTGTCACCCGGTTCAGTCTTAAGGTGTTCCAGCCGTAGTCGTATGTTACTTCCTTTGAGGCTACGGATGATGTCTGTTCTGTTAATCCCATTAGGATAAGCCATGGGATATCCCGGGGACTGTATCCGACCTGACACGGCGTAATGGACCACGCTACCTGCAGGGAATAAAACGACTGGTGTTCATACCACGGGCGATAAAAACCTGAAACCACCTCAGTGGTTAATTTAGTGAGAGTAGTTCCACACCGCTTTACATGACGAGAATACCAGCCAGAGAAATGGAAATTTTTACTTCCAATGCAAATGAAAACAAAAGGCACATAAAAACATTCATACAGTCGACGAAATAAAAGAAACAAAATTGTGATAATTGATTTCCAACCTTGAGCTGTGTCTGTGTTCTCTGCCGCCAGTGTTACCCAGTGTCTTGGCATTCGTTCCCAACGGAGGTAGACTGACGCTAATTCCTGTTGATAACCACACAGACTGTCATCGTCAAACGTGCAGGAGCCAGCAGACTCTGAATTATCAATGGGTTATTTAACATTTAGGGCAACGCCATCTAGAAGAACTATGTGTGGAAGACTGTTCTTTTATGCTAACACGGTTTTCCACTGCTGAAACAAGTCTATAGTACTCCCTGGTGGCTTATGTTCGCGACACAAACACTGATGGAGAGCCTGTAATCCACTTCAAAAACTACACCTCGATGATGCTACGCAAACTAACTGGGCTCCCGATTATGCAAACTATACTCTTCCAACTATTCAGTCCTACATAGAAAAAAACCCAAAAAATTGGAAAGGCTTGATGTATCGCCCAAGAGCACGTTGAAAGAGCATGCTGTGACTTTGTGGCAGTTAGAGGCATTAGTTGGCGTTTTGTCTCTGATTTTTTTCTCTTTCACCTTCCTTGCATTTCTCTATTCGGCAGAATTCCCAGTCCGCAGATGACACGTTCGTGTAGCACCACGGCCTGTCCTTGATACCTCCCGGGTTGCGACAAAAATTGTGGTTGTCCGATTCTCCAGAGACATTAGCGGCGACTGTGGTGTTAGGCGCATTTCCCCAGGGTGCACAGGCCTTACCCGTACTAGTAACAGCTTGTCGCCCGATATAGGCCTCCCCTGCCGAGATGTAGCAATCTAAAACAGAGTGGAACATTTGTAAATCTCCACTGCAAGTCTCTCTCTATATCCCTCTGTGTCTCTCATTAATTCCTTTGAAATCGAAGCTATTTGAAAGCATAATATCAGCACAATAACTAGTTTTCCATAATGTTAATGATGATGTGGTACAATCAGACTAAGCTACTAGTACCATACGAATTGATGTGTATAGTTTCCAATCGCGTATATCGTCAGATGTATGAAGGTCTTGATTTGCAATGGAAAAAAGGGGAATGGTCATGGTTGGCGTACCTCCCTGGCACGGGGCTATGTCACAGACTTCCCACGCCACATCAAATGTTGTTTGATCCAGAACATAACACCAGGGCCTACTCTTCGACTCCCCGCCTGGATTCCTGCAATAGTTCTCCTCTAAGGCCGGATCATGTGGGTCAATGCCACTGCCAGATAGATTCTGCTCGTGTTTTGCCCACATCTGGCAGATGTTACCATTCACGGTAACTGCTAATCTACCTCTGTAATCTTCGCCCGCAGATGAATGATAGCACTCTGATGACAAACACAAAACCCGTACACCATAATAAGCAACGGAAACCAAATCCGCACACCAGGATAAATTTGACAGTTTCAAGGTGTTATCAACCGCTCGAATTATGGAAATTGTCAGAAAGCTCATGTTGATTTTAGTACAGCCTAAACGTTATCATACTGTGTGGCCAACACTTGATAAGCTGAACTCTAAAGTACTTAAGCGACACTAATCATCTCTTATTAATCTTAATATTCCAGTAACGAAAGGATCTTCTAATTTCACCTTCATTGCAGTGAGGGATATTGCAATATTCCCAGGTCTCCTCAGTATTACTGGTGTAGCACCAGGGTCTTTCACCCATTCCAGCCGGGTTCCGACAGTAATTTTCGGCCGCAGTCATATTTCCTTCAACAAAGTCGCCGTCAGTGACATAATCGAAATTCTGGCTGTCCCATCGTTCGCACAGCCTCCCTCCTTCCGTGTGATCTTCTGATCCCAAATAATCCAGTCCCGTACTAGTGGCGTAGCAGTCTGGGGCAAACAAATTTTTAACAAGTGACTATACATAGAAAGTGGTTGCTGCTTAATGCACATTCACTTTGTCTAGGACAGCAGAGCAGCTGGCGTGTGTGTGTTGGGGGCGGGATATTAAAGTATGTCTGCATCTTTGATTTTCTGTTGGAAAGACGTGCATTTTGATTTAAACTTTATTATTGTGTTACTGCTCCATAACACAGTACTGTTGTGGAATGGCGCAGTAGAAATCTAATTATTGACTGTTTATTTTGTATGCTGCAAGGTTCTTCTACGCCAAAGAAAGAAATAACGCAAATGAACATTGACGAAAAGTACTAGTATTTTAAGGATAAGGTAGTCGCCCTTACATATTATCATCCACTTGTCCATTAGGTAAATGGACACATTTGTGCCAACGTTGTAATATTGAATCGGTTCCAAATCGATCTTCTGTGCATCAGCAAATTCTCATAAACCACATGTTACACTCAAACTTCATAATACTGGGGCTCTGTGCACAAGAGCAGGTTTCCTTCTTTGGGGTTAAAAAACTCCACTTTACTGTAACATGTTTGCAGTAGGTAAAAAAGTTCAAACTGTAGCTTACCTCGAGACATTAAGGGAATCAATTCCTTTGGATCTCCGTAAAGGGAAAGGTATAGGCCTGAAAGCAAAACAAATGTACTAAGGAAAGTAACATAGGTTCCCTCACATATTTTTTTTACCAGAATGGATGAATAACATTATTCAATTAAACACTGCCCATCATATATTTCGTGATTTTTCATGAACAGTACTCACCAGCAAGCCTCATGGTCTCTTGCAGACAAAAACACTGTTACCGTGTATAATTGCGACAGCCACCAGTGGTTAAATTCCCCCTAGAGTGAGTGCAATTGCAAAGAAAATCGGAAAGCTTGTTGCCTGTGTTATTATGTGTAAAATTATGTACGGTCACCCTCGCTTATGAGCTATTTATGAGCTATAACTGAGTTGTAGCTCATAAGCGAGGGTAAGCAAGTGGTTGTCTAGTAAACAGTTCATCAAAACGTACACAACTCGCATTTGCAGAGTGTGGAAATGTGAGTTGTGTTGATTTCAGTTGTGGAGTCGTGAGTTTTAAAACATGTCATTTGCTTGAAACAGTAGATTTCCCATAAGCCATCTAGGAGGTTATAGAGAGCCGCCTAGCCTAAGAGGGTTATAGGGGACTGTTTTACTTTGTTAGGGATGTCAGGGACCATAGCAATTTGTGTCACATACGGGGTGTATATCAGATTATGGACTTGATCCCCCTTGCTGGTTATGAGCTCCTCGCTGCGCTCGAAGAGTTATAGCACATAACCACTCGGGTGACCGTACATTATCTTACACCTACCCTCAAATACTCCTTACTTGTTCTATCACATCGTGGTACAGCACATGTCGCCCAGCGAACGTCAGGGTTGGTGGTATAGCACCATATCCGCGGTATATTTTCCGTGTTACGGCAGTAGTTCTCGGCCAAGGTGACATCCCTGTCAGGGAAGTAGTGCCCTTCTGTCAGAGGGTGGCTATGAGGGACCTGCTGGTCCCACCTCTGACAGGTGATTCCGGATTCTGTGATGTTAATGCGTCCCATGTAGTCAGTAGCATCATCCAGCCAAAAGCACTCTGGTGGTAAACCATTGAGAACACCAAAACGAGCATGGTTAATGAGATTCGAGATTCGGCTATAAAGCACTATTAAGCTTAAAACTGTGATGTGGCATCGTGTGGAGTTACTTAATATTTGATTCATCAATCTGATCATTCTTCCATGTCATTCAGTGGGTAAAGCACAACGGATGGCTGCTGTATATCAACAGGTAGCAAATATTATATTATAAGCCTAACCAGTGTCGATATGTCTATATCTATAACAACCAATAAAGAATATACTGACACCCGTAAATAGGACAGTACCCCCACCTGTACTCTCCCTACACTTAGGTAGAGTAGGGCAATAATCCCTAGTGACATTCGGATCAGTTGTGTAGCACCAGAGATCCACACGGTAGTTTCCCTCCTCGTCTCTAGGATTACGGCAATAGTTTTCCTGTAACACCTCATCCTGGCTATAGCTGTGTGTGTGAGGGAACTGGGAGTCCCACCGCTGGCAGGTCAGCCCACCCACTGTGTTATTCATGGTGCCTCTGTAATCCCGACTGTCTGGATACCACGTACAACCTGGATAAGAAGAATCTTGGTTTAAATGCAACTATAATGCAGCTAATTTTGATGAGTGTTATTGCTAAATTCCAGTATTCGAATAGTTATAGCTCATCGGGAAATTGATTGACTCCATTCATATGCAGACATTTCAATATCATAATTACACCTGCTCAATTCATCGTATCCATGTCATTTATACTGCACACCTGATGCACATACATTTATTAGGTAATATTAGATAATCAACTATATGCTTACTCAGGTCGACCACTGTATCCCCCATGTACACCATGTACACAGTGGCCTCAAATTATTGAGAACAATTATATACTTTACATAATTTATTTGTAAGGGTATGCTGGTTGCGTCGTTCATGTATATTCCGTGGATACGTGACCCCTAACTTACCCTCTATGTCAGGCAATGGAAGCACTGAAACACATAAGAGGTACAGTATTTCAATTTATTATCTGCTGGCTAATCCTATCTTCACAATAAAAAGTTGACATAGGATTTGAAGGAAATTTGATGACTTTTGATGAGGCAACAGAAAACAAGCCAATCTCCTCCAAACCATAGGTACTTCACTGAAGCATGTGGAGAAGTGTTAAATGCCAAGAGAACAAAAATTTATGTAACTGTCATGTACAAATATAAATAATACAAATAATAATGATTGTATATTTAGCCAATCCAACCTTTCCACTCAGTGTGGCATTGGTTTTCTGTTATTTTGGTGTGCGGTATGGCAATGGACTGCCGTATGCCATGGCACTGTGCGGTATATTTTGGGCCAATGGAGCAATAGATGTGAAAAGAAGTGGGCATAACCCAAAATGTACCAATACACACCACCAGAACCACTTTCTGTAGAGTTGTGGGCTTCTGTGTTATATCTCAATTTAAACTTTTTTTTTTCATTGAAGCACATTTTCTTAGTGCATGGCTTCGATTCCCTCATATTTTAACTAATAAGTCATATTTTAACTAAAGTCTGTTCTTTTAACTAAAGTCTGTTCTCTATTGCTCCATTGGCCCAAAATATAGCGCACTGTGCCACGGCACACCGCCAAAATTGCAGAAATACAAAGTTGGATCTGGTGCAGCATACAGAATAAAGGGCGGATATCACACCTGATGACGGACAGACGGGCAAATCACAATACTCCCACCGAACCTCTGGGTCGACCGTATAACACCAGGGCCTTTCAGATTGACCCGGGGTGCGACAGTAGTTCTCGGCGTCTGCTAGGTCACTGACCCCCAACCAGGCGGAGTTCATCGTATGGCTGTGAGGATGCTGGGATTCCCACCGTTGACACTGCCGTCCGCTTATCCCTATGTTCAGATGACCACGGTAGTCAAATCCCCCGGGACGGTTGTAGCATTCTACACAAAAACACAATAAAGTAAAATGCAAAAGCTTCATCTATGATAAACCGCTGGTGATTGCAGACATATTCCACAATGCACAGGCGAGCATGCACATATGTACTGCAAACCAGTTCTGATTTGTTCCATTGTAAATAAACATTCTGTCACTAGGGCAGAACAGGGTCTGTGCGTAAGCGATACCCACGTGACGGAAAAACATTTTACCACATTCTGACACAGGCGTTAATTCCCAGGTCCAATTCTGGAAATTCTAATTAATAAACGAAATATTTTGACAAGTTACCTGTCCTGGAAGTAGTGACCAGTACGACTATGCTTTTGGCTGATATCAACGCAATTTAACCTTCAGTGTTTTTGAACTGAAATAAGGCTAATTACATGTAGATCTTATAAAGAGGCCATCATTGAGTTCAGACTCCGTAACGGTATAGTTCGATAGCATATACAGGGCGATATTTGAAATAGTTATGCTGATTGTCTTGATTGCTGACTCAGTGAAAACAGGGTATTGCAAGACAGTCCATATGTCAACATGTTTCTGCTCTCTGACTATTAAATACTAAATATAAAGTGTCTTTCCAGGTGTGCTATAGATTTTACCATAAGGGCATCTTCCAATCTTGCAGTAATCCCACTCGACGTCCGGATCTGTGGTGTAACACCAAGGTCGAGTTTTACCGTTCGGATTGCGGCAGTGGTTGGCGGCCAGGGTGAGGTCGTTGTCAGGGAACGCCTCTGCCCTGAGGCTATGTCGGTGAGGTTTCTGGGAGCTCCAGGCCTGACAGGAACGACCGCTCTCTGTTACGGACAGCTGGCCACGGTAGTCGCTACCGTCAGGGTACACGAAACAATCTGCATACCAACAATAGTATCACTGTCAAAGTATTCGTGTAACATAGGGCATGCACAAAATATTTAACCAATGTCTAAGACACAGCCTAGCTATACTTACAGGTCACAGAACGATCTATTAAGTAGCTGTATTATTTCTAATTGGATTACAATAACGAATATCCCAATACCTTTCCCAGCTGAAGTGCCGGAACCACGTCTATGAAACCTGGGAAGTCCTCTGGTGATGGTCTTCTCATCTGTAACATGTGTACACAGAGGAAACGATTACAACTAAAGTGACGTCCGATAATTCAGGATATGCTACATATAGGAAAACATCTGGTACACTGTCTCCCAAACACTACTTGAAATGTTTTTGAAATAAGACATAAATGGCTTTTCATGGCATCAGGAATTAAGAGAATTATGTCAAGGAAGTTCGCAGCACAGTTCATCCACTGTGACACTAAATATTTCTTCATCCTACAGTACCAGTCAATCATGCATCAATATCCGTCAATGGTGCTTTGTACGCGCAGTAACCAGTTTTCCACCTTAAACAAAATCTTATTTGAATATACCCTTGACTTTTTAAGGTTATAATATTAGATGGCAGTAATGATGGCTTATCAAAGGATTTGGTGTGATACCGGGGATGTGGAGGCTTGACCTAAGTAATTCAGGGATGAAACGAACAAAGGTTTGATTTTGCAATATACTCGACCTAATTATAAACCGTATTCTAGCACATTGAAGACAACGGTATAAATTTTACCACCACAAGTGCTGTCTCTCTTCAGCTCAACTTGATCCACAGCCACCGCCGTGTGATAGATCTCTCCCAGAACCGCCTCAAATACGACCTGGAAACTCCCCTCTGGTAAGCACACAGAGTGCTGAATCCACCGTCTGTGTGAGCCAGAGCTTGCTGTCAGCGACAGCAGAGGCTGGGTGATGACGTAACCGCCGGTCTTCAGTCGAAGTGAAAAAGACGAGTCCACATCCAGTGGGTGTGAGCGGAAGTAGAGGTAGAAGGTCAGGGAGGCGGTTTGCTTGAGGTGGAAGACAGGCGAAAGAAGACGACCGATGTCACCAGTCACGTGACCTTTCGTGCTCAGCTGCATGTAATACCCTAAAATAAAATTTATGTTGAGAGATCCACTGACAGTTGCAACATGTGAAATTCCATTTGGAAGTACTTCAGTTATTAGATGATGGCTATTTGCATGACACAACACTTAATTGTGACTACAGAAAACAGTATGCAATAAGCATCACGTTAAGCCGATTTTTTGTTCCCTTGCTATTGATTTACACTGTTTTCCAATGTCATATCGGTGTACGTAGTGCAGCTACATTCGTTCACCGTGAGATGTCACAAGATGCGTTAAAACACTATTTACAACACCGCCATAACGCAATCTCACTCACCAACAGGGTTGCCTGTGTAGTCTGATGTCGGTTCTTTCAAGGCGTTGTCAGCCACACCACGATGTCGTCTCCATGTCAGCGTACTGTCACTGGGGGTGACGTAGCCACAGGCGTAGGGACTCTCAAAGCTGCAGCTCACAGCTTGCTTCCAGACTGAAATTAACAGCCACGTCACACAAACACAGCACCTGTTACAGAAATACCTGCCCCTGGTTCATATTAAATTTAACACTGTAGGTCAGAGCTATGTGTCCTGTGAGAAGATTTTATATGTGATCAGACATAGTATTTCTGTCACCGGGACAGTTTAAAAAGCAAAGAAAAAGAAATATAATTATGATGGTAGGGAAAAGTTCATAATGGAAATTATTACTAACAGAGAAAGAAAGCGTAATAGATTGGAACTGTGGTGCTGTTTGCCTACCGCACGTTTGTTTCTCGTCACTGCCATCCAGACAATCTGGATGCCCGTTACAAGTCAGTTCGTTAGAGATACATTCTCCAGATGAACACTGAAACTGGCTGGTGGACAGGCAGTCTGTAACAAGAATTACAGAAATCCAACGTACGGTGGTTATTTCTGCCAATTTAAAAAAAGTTTATTTTTCTTTTAAAAAGGAAAATTAGGTAATAGCAAAGTGTTACTCGTAAATATAACTAGGTCGAGTATAATTACTGTTTAGCTTTCAATTAATTTTGTTTGGTATAACGGCAAACAAAATGTTTTTAAACGCGGTTAAAAGGATTCAAGCGCGATTAATATCTCGTATATCGAGGTACAGTTTTAAATGTTTAAACCAACACAGGTAGGTGATCAAACTTAGTTTAACTGGCAGGCGGAGCCCTACATGAAATGCCGCATTCCACTTAAATTTGTAATGTCTGTTGTGGGACTACAGTGATATATATGATATTGACATGGGCTACGACAGTGTTAGGGTATTGACATGGATGACTACAGTCACTGTGGTAGAATATTGACATGGGTAACTACAGTATTAGGATATTCACATGGGTGACTACAGTGTTAGGATACATGTATTCACATGGGTGACTACAGTGTTAGGATACATGTATTCACATGGG
>JAAUYG010212877.1_pt1 | contig 13699 bp, 13 predicted proteins | sample 7278091 | NCBI WGS metagenome assembly JAAUYG01 (sample SAMN14350201, study PRJNA611818) | marine sediment metagenome | isolation source: surface marine sediment (0.6m) | place: French Polynesia: Moorea | collected 2018-08
CCCGAGTCGCGAGAGACGCTATGAAGCAGCTCGAGCGAAGCGAGAGGTGTTTCATAGCGGCTCGAGCAGTAGCCGGGAATGAGCTGTTTGGGAACAGATAGCGAGTACAATCTTGTGCTCCATCTGTTCTCAAGCGACTCATTCCTTGCTGAAGGATATCAGAATAACAGATTACCCCATGGTATGTATAGTACAAGAACCCACATGTATCTAACCCGATTGACATCATGATCTGTGCATAACGCTCTATTAGCGGTGTACACAACACACTGCTGTCAAACGTGGTTTAAGTAAAATCAAAACTGTTGATCGAACAAATCGAATCGATCCCCAATACGATGTAAGTCTGTTTATAAAGTTTTGATAATAAGTCGATACAAATTATAATATTGTCCATATCAACATTATTCTGTTTAAGCGAAAGATTACAATAGAGGCATAAACCGTACTAACCTGCTATAAATGTCTGTTTCTCTCTTAAACTTACCCAAAATGTTGATGGTTTTAATACAAATTGTCAATGCCATTAAGGTAGTACTTTAAATAAAGAAAAAAAAATCATGCTATTGTCATCCTAGAACTACTGTCACTAAATTCCGCCGCAATTGGCTTGGTCTTATGACAACGACTGCAAATGTAGAAGAATGTCTTCGGTCCCCACCCCGGGTCCCCACCATTCCAGCAGTGACCAAATCAATCTGGACCCAATGACCATCTCCACAATCAATGAAACAAATGGTAATCCGGATAGTCACAGCCGCCGATATCCCGATCACATGGTGTAAATTCGTTATTGGCTGTACATGTAACCCCGGCTTACATCCAGGGCAACAATGAATGTTGGATCTGGGAGTAGATTGCCATAACATGATACAATTTGCAATGACAATGTTGTATTCAATAATCAAATATATTTCCCCTTTTCTGTCCACACGTCATCATAGTTTTATTTCATATGGTTTTATTAAATGCGAGTAAAGACCTTTCTGGCAAGAAGGTTTCATTAAAGAGTGGCGCTTTGAGGTTTTTTTGCACTATTCGGTGCCGTTTCATGTACTAATGCATGGTAAAAAATATTGGATATGGGTTCTTAAATAGAGTAGACACCAATGCACAGCATAACTCTGATATACAAAGTGACTTGTCATGATGTCTGATAAACAACGTGGGTACATGTAAGTGTATCAAATGCCGGAAATTATTACTTAATTACCCTACGTATAGTTGAAAGCTGATGGCTGAGAAGTACATGCACAAACTAATTTCACAGACGTACAAGCACCAAGTATGTCATAATTTCTGAATGACTGGATATTTCACAACATATACAGCAAAAACAAAATCAAAATAACTCAACTTCAAACCCACGTAGGCCCACGCGCCTTCAGTCCCCACTCCTTTCGAAAAATCCCTTTATTAAGATTTCACTAGATGACAGCAATACTGTATTGTTTTGTGCACATGTAGAATACCCTAGTTCCGATTACATTCATCAAATCTCGACCGATCCATACGTTGTGCGCTGGGAAGCAGCTGATGGGTTAAATAATCTCCCTAGCCAAGTGCAATAACTAATGGTCCAGGAATATCTACATACAGAATAATTATCCCATCTGTGTTTTCCGCGCGGGGTGAGGGATCGGAAGCCGGGGTTCGATCCCCGACCGCGTCACACCAAATACGTAAAAACTGGGAGGTTTGCGCTTCTCAGCTTGCCGCTTGGCATTAATGAGTTAGGCAACCGACTGGGCGGTTCGGAGTCAGTATAAATGGTCTAAGTGATTCCTTTCTGCTGACCTGTGGCGGAATTGAATCAGTGGCTTGGCACCTAAAACCTGTCGGTCGTAGATCATTCGGCCCAAACAAGACAGGTCCACATTAACTTGCATGCATACACCAACGAATCCATGAGTGGTTGAAAGCCGACTATAAGCCTGATTCACCCCCCCCCCCATATGTGTTTCATGCCCAGAATGGTTTCCTTTATTGATTGAAAATTCTTGTTTCATGCCACAAATGCAAATGACCATCGCTCTGTGCTCTGTTGTTTACATGTACATGTGACTGCGTAAGTGGTCCTCTTTTTCATGTCCACAAATATCCATTGTAAGACGGTAAGGGGGAGGAGGGGATTCCGCCACTATCTTATTGCAGCAAAAGCATACGCGTTAATAGATTCCGCTATTCATGAAGCCATTTGAGGAAGACTGAAGAAAAACAGACCGCAGAATGCCATTCCTCTGTTACCAGCCACAGCCAGACACTAAAACTGACTTTGGTACATTTCCACGAATCCAAACAGCTTTGCAGACGATCTCAGGTAAACCTTGGCTACAAAATATTCCGTTACCCTGGTAGCCATGGTGTAGGAAACTGATGGTATGTCGATATCAATGGGGGTTGTTTCAGAAACTCAAAAGACTGTGACTGTGAGTCTGGCGACCAGACCAATAAGTTTATTCAGTCCACTACTCTTGTAGTAAACCTTTAGGTATTTAGTAAAGCATTCCAAAATGAAGATTAACATAATCTGTATGTTCATTCAATTTTTAAATGCTTCTTTTTGGGTGTGACACACTCTGTCCAAGTCCACCGCTAATCCACTGCTCACTGACCCACTCACGTTCAACGGCTTGTCAATCATCCAATCAGCTATTAATTAACTTACTTATGCAAAGAAGGTGCCATTATAATTGTATAAGTAAAGCCTGATATAGTGACATATTCGTTATAATGAACTTCAGTACTGCAAGGATTACACGCTGAACAAATCAGGACCCCCTCCCCTTCTATCTAAGAAACACATGCCAATGAATGCGTATCCTAGCTTCCTTGGCTATGTTTAAACTTAATGAGATTTCCTTATTTTCCAGCTGATTTGCAGACTGTTACTCGTCAAAATACTGCTTAATTTGACCGTAATACACACATGTTATATTACGCCATAGACTTAAAAAGCGCCACCACTGAACTTCATAACGTAATTAAAGCCAGCCGCATTGGTTATATTCCCCAATTCGGGGTTATTCGGGGTTTATATTCCCTTTGATAGACACACCTGGATAGACGGCTAGAGGAGACGGCGGAAGTGAAGACGTAAAGATTGAAATCCAATACAAGCAGATAGATCGGGTAGGCATGGAGGGAGCCCGCATGCAGCCCGTCTGCTACCAACCTGACGCCGAAAAAAGATAAAGCTTGGAATTTCCTGGCTAAAAGTACGAACGTTTGAACTAAATTGTATGAAAAACTTTGCTTTCTCTGATGTAAGCTTTTACCTCAAATAAACAATCTTCCTGAATTCCACCAGGAAGTAAAATAGTAGCTGTTGCAAAATCACACATGCAGACGGTTTCCCCGGATTCAGAAGGGGGCATAATCACACGAAACATCACAGACTTCACAATAAGAACGTTACTATTATTTATTGGCGCAGTGTAACAGGGATAACGCCAGGCAAAATCTCCAGGACCGGCCAGAACACGATCTTTACGCCAATTCATCAACTGGGTTTCCCACACTCGAAACAATCGGGCCTTCGGGCAACTTAAAAGCGACATCTGCGTTCAGTCTTCGTCCAGTTCAGTCTTCATTGATATAATTGATTCAAGTTTCCATCTCGTCGGATAAAACGTGGATTATATTAAACAGGAATTCAAATTTTGCCAAGGGCGTGCTGAAATCGGCGTGACATCTTTCATTTATGGAAGTATATAGTGCCAGGGTCGCCGTTGGTCATCACGTGAGGTATGTAAACTTGCATCCATATTGCATGTCATTCTTGTATTTTCTCTCCGTAACTCAGTTTGCTGCAGGATTTTTGACTGCCGCTGGCTTGATTGATGTTAAATCCAAAAGAGACTTTTAAATTACTACCTAAGTTTTCCCAGACTGGTGAGGTTCGATCATGCCATAAACGCCGTAGTCTAACCTTATTACATGCGCATGGATGTTGACAAACATAATTTCTGGATTGAGCGATTTATTTGTGGCGTACACATACATGGCAGTAATGTGGGAAAATATTACTGAGCATCGGATTGCAGCTCCCTTTACAAGACTGAGGTGTTACCTTTGAAAGTCCACGTTCAACTCACTTTTTTACTAGACTGAGAGGTCACTTCCACTCCGTCCCTTGGAGATGGAACTCCGCCGCGAGCAAGGCATTTAACACAGCCCTAGGCACCGAGCTTGATTCCTTACACAAAATTACCCTCATTGCCACAGAAGCACTTTATTATATTGACCTACCAGAAAACGTGTTTCTTTATTTTTCCATTTTATTATTGCAAGTATCTATGCGTCTTTATAAAACTGCTCGATGCGCTTAATAATAATATGACAAAGCTGAATAATCAATAAAGTGAATAGAATGAGTATAAATTAATAAAAGTATGACACAACACTAAACGACCTACGTGAAGAAACCTTTAGACTGGACATCAAGAACATTTGTGCATATGGTTAACGTGGACTGCATGTATTGTGTGAGTTTGTTTTCACACCAGGCATTTCCTGACATGGGATGAACTCTGGATTAGCAGTGCCAGACAGTTGCGCATACCTGATATTGTGGTGGCGAATTTTCTACCGACTGTGGAAAAAAGAAATATGAATCCCCCCCCCCCCCATAAAAGTCTTAAGTCCTACGTCAGGTCTTATAGTCCTATGTAGTAACTATACCAAGTTCTACGCAGGATATAAACAAGTCCTATGCAGGAGATAAGGAGTCACAAGTATGACTTAGGGTAAAATATAGAGGTTACTAAAGATAATCCCTACTAAGCCCTATGTATACGTTCTACGTAGATGAAAAATCCTACATGTACATGTATGTAGGAGATACTAAGTTTTACTTAGACTTTTGAGGACTTACCAGGTGCTAAATATGACATAGTTATATCCTACGCACGTGTCCAACTTAGCTCCTACGTTGGACTTATTGAATCCTATGCAGGATTCAGTATCTCACTCTAGCGTAGGATCTAGTATCACAATGAAGTACATGAACGTATTATCAACGAAGAATGTGGTGTGTTTTACGCAGGACTTAATGTTAAGTCATACATACGACTTATTACCTACTACTACTTGGGACTGATTTTGTTTCTTGTTTCCCATTTGACCCCGATACCATACAGCCGGAGTAACACTTGCTGTGGCGAAAAGAAGTTAATATGCCGCTAAATTTTTTGTCCTTGCAGAGAGCAGGCGATGAACTACGAACGGTGGACTCTCCAGCGGTAAACAACGAGAGAGAAGTTTTACTGCGCACATCTATCCAGTGATAAACCACTGACAGGAGGTTTGGATAGTTCTTGCAGTTCCACATAGAATCCGTGTGTATTGGAAGTTACCATCAGTGTGACAGTGATAGTCTTGCTTCAGCGCTATGGGGGATCTGAGTTGTGACAACTGGTACCGACACCAGGCAGATGCTGCTATGGAGGCCTCACTTTACACCAAGTGGGTGGTATTAATGGCAGTCGGAACACCTCTGATTATATCGGGCATTTTTGGCAACGCACTCTCATTCATAGTGCTTCAATCAAATGCCTTCAGAAAACTCCCTTCGAGTCATATTCTAAGTGCACTTGCACTGGTGGACACTGGCGTGCTACTGACAGGGATGCTGAGACATTGTGTGCTAGGATTCACTGGCGGTGCCATTGATATACGCAGCTATTCTCCGGCGTCCTGTAAGACACACATGTTCCTCACTTTTTGTCTCATGCAGATTTCTTCCTGGACGCTAGTTCTGGTGACAACAGCACGTCTGATATCCATCATGGTACCTCACAGGGCCCATCTCCTCTGTAGCAGACGGCGGCTACTTCTTGCCCTGTCCATGGTCATTGCCTCGCTGGTGCTTCTGAACTCTCACATGTTTTTCACCGTGGATACGAACAGAAACTGCTTCTTACTATCAGACGGCAATGTGACAGCAGTGGATCAGTGCCTGCCTAAAGCCCAGTACAGGACTCTCTGGGGCAGCGTCTGGCCCTGGGTCGACAATATCGTCTGTTCTCTGTTACCAGGGGTGATCATACTGGGTGAAAACATTGCCATTGTAACGCGTATGTGGGTTGCTAAGAGAACCAGAGAGTCGACCCTGAATGCATGTACAAACAGGCAGCAGAGAAGCAGCCGGAGTGTGACAATCATGCTAGTCGGCATCAGTGTCCTCTTTATAGTTACTAACATACCTACAGTCGCATATTTCTTTCACTTTGAAGCACTGCGACATTCTTATACCTCTACTACTGTGGTATTTCACGTCAGTGCAATATTGACGCTATACTGCAACCATGCCTTTAACTTCGTAATATACTGCGTGTTCGGTCGCGCCCGCTTTGGACGGGAGCTACTGGCCCTGTTGTCCTGTCTGTCGGAAAGAGAAAGGCGCCTGCAAAGTAAGTCTACGACTTCGACCACGCTAGCCTCTCGCCAGACCCAGGATAAGCCCCCACGGGGTGGCTTGCAGGACCACCTGGCCACAGATACTTCCCCACATGGTGACTCGGTGGAACATCTGGGCGCAGAGACGTCCCCACAGGCGGACTCGCTGGACCACTCGGGCACAAATACTTCCCCACAGGCTGACTCGCTGGAACACCTGGCCATAGATTCTTCTCCACCGGGTGACTTGGGAGACCACATGCCGGCAGATATCTCAACACAGGCTGACTCGCTAGAACATCTGGCCGCAGATGGTTAGCTACAGGCTGGCTCGCTGGACCACATTGCAGGGATCCAGTGACTTCAGAGGTACTGCTAAACAATGGCGATGTGACGTCAAGGGTGACATGAGGTCACGAACTCAGTAATTGCATTGTGTATAACATTTTGAAAGTGTGAATAAACTTTCTATTTAATCATGCGATAGGTGTGTTATTAACGATGTACCACAAATGTCCTTGGCCATGTGACGTCAGAGTGTATGTGACATCACAGAAAAAATTAATGGGGCGAGTCACAACAAATGATGCAAACCAGTCGTAGATAGCGATTACGTTGGACAGAAATAATGTCATCAGGTCAGTATTGGGGAGATTTACCATAAGACACAATATATTCCCACGCCATCGCCATCGAAGCTGCGACAGCAGTTGTTGAGAGACCTTTGACCATATATAAGAAGATAAATGGGCCTTCCAAAATGGTCGCCAGAGTACCAGATACATTGCAATTTAACTAATCTGACAAGCTGAGAAACCTATGAGATAACCAGAGGACACACATGTTTAGTGCTTTCTAATTGTATGGCTAATTGCATTTCGTTTTGTACATATTTAAAATCAGTTTGTTTGAGAAAAGGGAATAAGGTAGAATATACATGTAGACTATGCATGTTCTTAGTGGAGCGAACACGTCTGCCTATAAACAAACAAACAACCAAAAAAAAAAAAAAAAAAGCAGGTGAGACTGCGGGAAACTGCTCCTGCCCACAAAATTGTAATATTACATACATACGGTGACTTTTCGGATAGCGGCAATATCTATATGTATATCATCTCAATGACAAAATCTGATGCCCTGGCTACACGTTTCTGATATAAGGGCTTAAAATATGGGTGACCTTTAAATTAGCCTTTCAAGGTACATGTAACCCGTACAATATCTTCCTTCTTGGATGATTTGCTATTAATACATAACAATAACCATATGCATATATCACAAGGGTCAGCAGTGTTAAGCGCTTGAACAATTTTCTCCCATCCCTTATCAATGGCCACATTTCGGTGTTCACACTCCCTTCGAGTGTAGGAGATGTGTTAGCCCGGGGATGTGTCTAGATGAAATTAGTGCGAATTTGTTGGAAACGGTTCTGAAAAAAATGAGAGCAACCATATTTCACACAACGAACATTTGTTTCAAAGTTGCCAATATCAAATTAATTCGGCTCAGGTGTCTTTTCGAACGAATCAAATCCATTTGTTTACTTATGTATGATCTATTCATACTATTAATCATGTCGGTCATTCCTTAGGCAATGTTAAGTTTACTACACATGAACTACAGTAGACTTTCAATGACTATTTATATACAGAATGTTTTCTAATGAAACCGAAAATATCTAATTATTTCCACCTCCCTTGACTGTTTATAGAATTGTGCCCAGCCGACTTCGTTTCTGCTTCATATTTGAGGAATTGTTACAAATGAGGCAAAAACCAGTTTGCCGAGAAGCACACACCAAATCAAGGCTGACTGACACGACATTCTCACTCTAAGCCCCTGCATTTTGAACAATGTGGTTTATGTGCCATCATTATTAATTATTTCAAACCGAGATTCCAATCAATGCCACTCCAGAGATTTTTTTTTTAATTTTCAAAATTTTGAATTTACATTTAATTTGATTCTTCTTCAAGCAAGCTTTTTCTATATGCTACCTGTGACAGGCTTCACACTAGTTACTTTATAGAAATGTTGAAATTTTCAGCATTAAATATAACATTGTGAGCAATGTGAAAATGGTAGATTGCAAATACTATGGGAATGGTTGATTGCAGAGCTAAACGGAGAGAGATTCTGCTAGTGGAACAGATATTGGGGATATTTAACCTTGTAGTGTTCAAGATCATTTGGTTCAAGGTCGAAATGGCATGTAACTCGAAAACGGCCTGTCGAAGAGCAAAACGGAATGAAATTTGGGAATCGGAGGTAATGGTAGAACATATATGGGGTACGTTTGACCCTGTAGTGCTTCATGTCATTTTGGGGTCAGTCGATGCAATTCTGTTAAAACGGCCTGTAATTCAAAACGGCTTACCGTACAGAAAATTCGATTAAAATCAGGGACGTAGGGTTCACATAGGACATATACTAGTATGGGGTATCTTTCACCTTGTAATGTTCAGGGTCATTTGGAGATCACTTGGTGTACTTGTCTCAACATACATTGTAACTCAAAAACGGCTGGCCATTGGGTTAAATTCAGTGACATTTGGGAAATTCAATCGGGTGTACTAGTAGAACATATATGAGTTAGTTCTGACCTTTTTATTACATATATGTATTGAAAAGTTGTATCCAGTAACGTATTTTGTAATACAAAATATAATATTTTGCACTAGAATAGATTATGAGATTTTTTTTTCTTTCAGAGTTTATTTCTTCCTTGTGTGCTTCTGATCGCCGTCGCGTGTTATTGGCATCCACTTGGCAAGTCTCTGGGATGTCTCTGCAGTTGTATATGTGCTGTAAATAAACCATCTGCACTATTATCATAATTCTGGTTGAGTGTTGTATTTATAGCAATGCTTTCCAGAAGGCTCTTTGCCAATCGAATGTAACTTTTAGAATTGAACTGAAATCGTAGCGTACATGTAGTTCAAATCAGAAATGTAGCAAATGGTATTTATTTTGTAATATTTAGATGAGAAACTTTCTTATAAAAATCTCTGAGAAAACCAAGCCCTGGTTTTTCACTCATCTTTATTTATCATGCTTCTCACATTGACTCAAATGTGGAAAATATGTTCATAACATAACATACTCTTAAGCAGCATGACCATATTGAATTGTCAGTATCGAAGATACCAGTATGCTACAATTTTAATGTAATATTCAGACATAAAGGATTGTATCAGCCTGTCAACATGTAATGGTAAAGAAATATGGGAGCGTAAACTAAATTTACGGTACACCCTGTATTAAATAAATCTACAGTGCTCACACGTGAGCACACAACGATCACGCTGGCGTTAGTTGTCATAACGTTGCGCGGCTCATCGTACCTTCACGCCATGCCTTGGAGAAATTCGACAGTCCCCACGGCACATACGAGTGGTCTGTCGTATGCCAAGAAAGCAGCAAGTTATTGCCTGCTCCATCACTGAAGTATCCATATGAGTTTGGGAATGCCACAAGTTCATCAGAATGTTCCCAGTACCATGTAGAGGTTCCAGTATCGGTAGCCATCCACACAAAAAGGAACATAGCTGCACAACAGTACTGCTGGGTCAATCCATGCTGTCTAATTTCCCCACTTCAAGCTATACGTGTATCTTGTCAAATTATTACAACTCAAATTTCAATCATCCTAGACGCAGCTGATACGTCGACAGCCACAATCAAAAATTCAATAGAAAACGTAGGTTGGAAAAAAATATTAAAATGTAGAAGGAATAGACTAAGTGTTTCGAAAATGGAATTGTCAGAAAAATCGGAAGTGAACCGAAAAAAGCAAATCACATTGGACACCACATACAGGGTATACTGTAACCCTATAATGCTCTACTAATGGACACGAATTTAAAATTTCAATCCATTTCACTCTACTGCCAGATGTTCATGAGATAAGATGTCCTTTTATAGGAAATCGAAAGTTGAATTTACAGGCTATCTTGGGACAGGGATACCAAAATACCAATGGGAGCGCTCGAAGCACGGGACCATATAACAATTTAAAAACACTTGCGCTATTGCGTGACACATATAAAAGTTGTATTATGCTTGCACTGATGTGTTGTAAACACCATTAAAACACATCAGCGCCGGACCAAGATCAGGTGCCGGATCAGGACCACTATTAAATATACAAGCGCCGTGGCGCTGGTGATTATAGACTGATAAGATACGGTTAAAACACAAGCACTGATGCGCTGACCTTAAAATAGAATGAGCGTTGGAAGTGCGCTATATGTATGTAAACCTGTTAAACTACGATGGCACTGATTTGTAATCATTATAAAGACTAGCGCGCTACCTGCTGACCACTTTATCATTATACAAAAGAAGGGACAGCTACGCTACATTAATTGAGATAACAACTGAACAGATGCGACCAGGGACATAATAACTACTGAGCGAGTATAGTTACAAACAAACTGGAGGGATCCCAACTCTGCCCACTAAATGGGACCGTTGCCCTCAACCTGGCGCTAAAACAATAACGTCGCCCCCCCCAAAAAAAAAAAATACATGTAAACTACCACTACTAACCAACTCATGTGGATACTTTGGCAGTTAGTATGACTAGCTGAAAAATAGGGACAACCTGGGAATTAAGGACAGCTACTTCAGTCCCTAGGCCTACTCAGTACATATAAATGGACCTGAGAAATAAGACCATCTCAGAATTCAGGACAGTTTTTCACAGTCCCTTGGGTGTCCCTAATTCTCAGGTTCCACTGTGATTGGCAATGAAAAGGTCAAAACTAAAGCGGAATGCCAGTATACGCCATTGTAACTTTCTTTGACTAGACAGATAGCAGTGGCAAATTTGTTGGCTTGCTATGTAGCGAGGCAGTTTTGACACATAGATGGGTAAAAGTTGAGTTGTGTGTCGCATTTATACACTTACTAGATTTCAATCGCTTGGTTGGGCTTTGTTGTGTCTCTTCTGCATGTGTATAGAACAAGATGCTGAATTGTGACATTTGCCCTTTTTAGACGGCTGTATTACGTATTGGAACGATGGCTACAGGAAGGGTGACTCTGGAACAACTATGTGGTATTGGGGGCATTCTAATGAGTTGATGGTGTTCCCACACTGGTACGGCAGTTTCGCTGGTGCAGGCTTAAACTGGCTGGCTTCCCGGCACACCACGAGCACCTCTTACCTGTCATGGGGAATGACTAACTTCTATAATACTACCGTGTTTTGCTACACATGTAAGATTGGAGGCATTGCGTAAGGTTACGACAAGCAACGCAGGGTTATCATCCCGTTGAAGAGCTGTAGTTTCAGCAAATGCCTACATGATAGTATATAATGTAAATTACATACTAAACATATAGTATGCTAATTTTCTAGAATTACTTACATGTAGTGGTTGGTGCAATTCTTTACTTCTGGATATTACAATAAAAATGTCATAAACTGGGGTTTTAAAAACGGAAGGATTTAAGACTGTAAAGTACACTTTCGGCTTTGGTATATCAAGTAACTGCAGCGACAGATCTTTAAAGCCGTCTTTCTCGGAGCTCGATCACATGTCCATTGGTAATTTTGTATCCTGGGAACTGTGTAACTACTCCCCAGGGTATACCAATACTTGCTCCACATGCAAGACAGAAGGCATGACGTGCCCTTGCGTCTGTAAGTAATTCAGTGTTAAGATACTCCTGAAGAGACTGTTTCAAGTACTGTACACTGTAATTTTAATAAAAATGATTGTATATATGCTATGCGTGTCACAGTGCATATATACACTACACAAACAAGTTAAGGATATTTAATACATGTATCCTTGACGTTTTTGTGTAGTGTACATTCTGAGCTAGGTCGGATGAGAGTGTGAGACCCATCACATTGGATACATGTACCTTTTCAATAACAGTGCCATTAATAAAGGTATGGGGCACAGTATGTAGATTGTTTTCAGTTCTGAAACAGCTATTAGCAAATGACCATTTTTTTGATTTCCATATACAGTGAAACCTGTCTTTAAGACCGCCTGAGAAATAGGGACAACCTGGGAATTAAGGACAGCTACTCCAGTCCATAGGCCTATTCAAGACCACCTCAGAATTCAGGACAGTTTTTCACAGTCCCTTGGGTGTCCCTAATTCCCAGGTTCCACTGTAATTATATTTTGAAAATGCCGCAGTCATCAACGTATTGATACAGAGATAAAGATGTTTCTAAGTCATTATCTGTACTCGAAATCCTTTCGGTCCCAGTATTGATCCCTGGATATGCCTCCGTTGAGAAATCATTTTTCAAAGAATTTCCCTCCTACTTTAACCGACTAAAGACTTCTTAATTTTTAAGGTACCATGGGGCATGCGGCGAACGTGATAGAAACTTAAATTTAGCAAGACTATATAAAAATGGCTTTTTTATTCGATTTTCAAATTGTCTCTGTTTTGTGAGTTTGCAATCATATGAAAATTTCACGTTTTGCATGTTTCACACACGCACGTACGCGCGTGCGCACGCATTCACACACACAAAAATCCGTATAAACTGCACTAATTTTATTTGTTATTTCGAATGAATATAGACCTCATAACAGCGCTGAGGTAAGGTCCAAGGGGGTGGGGGTGGGGTGTCGTGCCTACGCCTCCATGACAACGGGCGACCTCATCATGGAAGGCTTTGCCGATAGCACATCCCGGTACCATTAGCTGGGACCCCGTTTCTAGTGTATCTGAAGTCGAGCTTCGGCTGGTCGTCGTTCTCATGGTTCAGGTGATAGTTGAATTTAAAGTCACATGCCGAGTCATGGTTATGAATCTGGAGGATGTCCTGCTCCCGGCCAGCCGCCTTTACTTCCAGCTTGACAGCACCTTTATTGTAGTCGACCACGTTTTGCAGTTCCTCCAGCGTCCAACCGCCATTGGGGGCGTGCTAGAAAATAATTGATCAACCTTAAGCTACAATGTTTTCGTTGCACGTTGGTGTTTCACCGCGTTGTACGGACGTGATACATAATTTGTGCAAGAGCTGCGAAGCAAGTCTCAACCTGGTGTATGTGGAAGGTGCATATGAATTCATGAATTGGTGGACTGCAATAAGTCAGTAAACAATCAATCATTAGATCGTATTGCATCATTCCACAACTGTGCTCATGGCGCTGGAGAACAATGAGAACGCCAGGCTACATGTAACTATAGTATTTATTGGAACGGGAAGGGCGCTCTCTCTCTTTATTTATTTTTTTTTCTCGCCCCCTCTCTCTCTCTCTCTCTCTCTCTCTCTCTCTCTCTCTCTCTCTCTCTCTCTCTCTCTCTCTCTCTCTATATA
>JAAUYG010065458.1_pt1 | contig 13698 bp, 8 predicted proteins | sample 7278091 | NCBI WGS metagenome assembly JAAUYG01 (sample SAMN14350201, study PRJNA611818) | marine sediment metagenome | isolation source: surface marine sediment (0.6m) | place: French Polynesia: Moorea | collected 2018-08
GGACCGAAGAATTGCGCCACTCCTTCACCACACGTACCATCCCAGAGTGGAATAGTTTGCCTGCCACACTGGCAGAGGCTGACTCGCTTGACAACTTCAAGAGTCAGCTCACAGGGCGCATGTCTGACTAGCCGCCTCCCGCATCCACGCAATACTTCAATTGGAGGCCTGTGGATTATGAACTAGAACTAGAACTAGTATAGGGTGTAGTCCCGGGGTGTAGTGGCTTGGGTCTATCGACGAGATTTAAAGGCCCAATTTTCACCTATTATCGCTCAAATATAAACGTAATTAAAATGCGACAAAGATTGTAGGAAAAACACTTTTGTTGTGTTAATGAATGAACATGTGTTCGTTTTTCACATATAAATCATTTCAGTAACGATATTTGCACGCAAACCTAAAATATTTACAGTCATAAACTAAATCTCTTCCACTCCTCCGGTTCACGATTTTGAAAACAGCCACAAAGTCCTCAACCAATCAGAGACAGAATCAATTTCGTGTTCGCACCAGCATATATATTTTCCCCCGTGCATCATGCTGAGCAATGCCGTCGTTATTTTAAAACATGTCAGTGAAACATAACATTCATAGAAATAAATTATATTAGATTTAGTGATGGCTGACGAAAATAGACAAAAAGCTATAGGTGGCAATTTATATGGCTAATATTTTCTTTTATTTTGTAATGTACAAAATATATAGACAAGAAAAAATATCCCAGCAACACGTACCTATGTCTAAAACCTATAAAGCCTAATGTCTAACACCTAATGTCCAGTTCTCAGATCTAACCAGTTTAAAATGACCATAATCTGGCACCAGCATATATATAGTCTGAAAGCTGTGATGATGAGAGTGGGTTTATAGAATCGGACATGACACAGACAGTACGTGGCTATAATATACGCTGCTCAAAATATTTAAGGGATCAGAGTTTCAAAGCCATATATTTGGAAATATATATTGGGAAAAATCCTTCCAGATCGTAGTCCTGTTTAATGCAGTTGTGGCAGAAAAAAATAGCAAAACTTTATTTTTTACATAACCCAGAGGGGAATCACCCACAATTAAAACACAAGTGTTTCAGAGCCATTGCAATCATGGCCTTTACCCTTTCAAACACGTCCAAACACTATAACACTGTTTATTGTCAAATCAGTAGCTGGTATGGTCACTGATTTGACACTAAACTACGCTAACTATAATTTGCTCCCTTAAACGTTTGGAACTTTGCTCCCTTACACGTCTGTATTGTGCTACACTAACTTTGATCCCTTAAATGTTTTGAGCAGTATATATTACAACTGCCTCATGCACCCCCGAAACAAAAATGGTTTCTTTAAACTTGCTACTCAATCCTGGGAACGGACTTTCTTTCACGATTTAAGCACAGCTAGACACCCATAGTTTCAAATAGGCAATTTACGTTATAACTGTAACAGGGTGATATTTAATTGCATTCTTCATGTGTACTCTCTAGGTTTGTTAATCAATTCAGTGTGTTGAGTTTCGATGTCTCTTGCAATAATAGTGATGTGCAGGAACGTCTGAGTACTGCATGCTTTTATTCTGTTAATTGTCTTTGTGAGTGTTCACCAGCTATAGCCAGTTGGTCAGTCATGGGTTGTCCTTTCATTGCGAAAGATGTACACGATGTGGCACAGGAGTGTGGCTGGATAGCCTGCTAAGTGCATGGGACACACAGTGTGGGTGAGTGTCATGTAGTTGTATTTTGTCTACTTCTGTTTAACAGTATAACAGTTAATTGGGGTTTATTTTTGTGATATTTATTATATTTTGTATCTATTTTAGGGCCTCATTGTCATTCTGCACACCCACAACAGCACGCCAATAAATATCTTCAACACAACCTCTGACCCCTGTCATAATGGTGCCCCACGTTGGGCACCATTATAACAGAAGTCGTCTCCTCAAGACACACAACAAACGAACTTTGGGGTTCCTGTGCTTCTATCTGACTAGCATGTGGGTCCTTATAGAGAGCCCTAAAATATAAAAGCACAAACTCCACTCAGTTGTCAGTACAGTAACAAATATGTAACTCATAGTCAACCAAATAATTGCAATTTGTACTAGAACAAACCCAATCTACTGTACGGAAGTCATTGCTACTTTGGACATTTTGTGATAACGTGAAATTCTATCAAACCCACTTCAGTCTACAACGAATCAATTATGACCTTCAGCGCCACCCCAAACACGTCCGTTCGCTAAACACTCAGCAGGCCTTGTGACCAAAATGTGCATAAAGTAGATCGTCTGTCTAGACAGTGATCATGAAACTCATTAAATCTTAACTTAACAGCGCTTAACAGTTAACAGTAATTGGTCTAGAATACTGCCACTGCAGGTTATTGGTCAAAAGTTGAGTAGCAGACTACAGGTACATGGCATAGATTACAACCCTGTTACATAACAATGCATAATTACAAAAAAACCCCCACAAGATGTGCATCTTCTCCCATCAAAATAGATGACCACCAAAGGCATATATCAATCCATCTATGCTTGGCAAAAACCAGCCTTCATTGCTTCCTTCAGTCTTTATTATTCTAATAAATGAACCGATACAACAAAATATCATCAGACAGCACATGAAAAGGTGGAATTAGAACTTCTTGAGCCAATTTGATTCTGATTGCTGGAGTCTGCTGGGCACAAAATAGGTTAAGTATGATGCATATTACAGCAGTGATCGTCTGTCTGGGTAGAATTTTGATTCACGATTTTAAGCATATTTTGCTGACAATTTCATATTACCATTGTACCAAATAGGAGTACCAAAAACTTAAATTACCCACAAAACTAGAAGCCCATGGGCTTTGATGTTCTGCTTGACAAGATGGCAGCCAATGACCACATAAAACTGGATAACATAGATATTTAGGTGTATGTTTCGCTCTAAGACCTGGCATTTTCGAGATACAAGGTTGTATTGGCAATACACCTCATGACCCCAGACTTACTTGAAGCATTTAACTTCACAAGTATCCTGTATACACTAAATACTCACCTCCGAGGCCCAAATGTCAATCCGTTTCGTTCTATGACCAGCCGTTTTCGAGATACAAGGCTAGGTATAATCAGAAATGCACAGAATAACCCCAGAATTACCTTAACTACTTAAGTGTCAAAAGTACTCTGTATACACCGAAATTCACCCCCGAGGCCCAAATTTCACTCGATTTCGCTCTGTGGCCAGCTGTTTTCAAGACATAAGGTTGTCGAAAATCGGAAATGCACTAAATGACCCTAGAAGTATCTCAAGCACCTAACTGTCAAAAGTATCCTGTATACAATTAATACTCATCCCAGAAGTCCAAATATCACTCTGTTTCTCTCTACGACTAGGCGTTTTCAAAACAAGGTTGTCAAAAATCTGAAATGCACCAAATGGCCCCGCAATGACCTTAACCACTTAAGTGTCAAAAGTATCCTGTATACACTGCATGATCACCCCCGAGACCCAGCATTCACTCCGTTTTGCTCTATAACAACCCATTATCGAGATACAAGGTTGTCAAAATTGGCAATACACAGAATGATGACCTTAAGCATTTAACTGTCAAAAGTATCCTGTACACACTGAATAGTCACCCCAAGGCTCAAATTTCACTCTGTTTCACTCCACGACAAGTCGTTTTTAAGATACAAAACTTGTTGAAAATCGGAAATGCACCGAATGACCCCAGAATGACCTTAACCACTTATAAATGTCAAAAGTACACTGTGTACACTGAACAATTACCCTCGAGGCTGAAAATTTTTGCTCTGTTTCGCTCTACGGCCAGCCATTTTCGAGAGGTTGTCAAAAATCGGAAATGGACCGAATGACCCCAGAATCGACCTTAACCACTTAACGGTCAAAAGTTATCTTATACACAGAACACTTACCCTGGAGGCCCAAATTTCACTCCGTTTTGCTCTATGGTCACTCATTTTCCAGATAATTGAGGTTTTTGGTTTCCCCATAAGGTACAATGGTGAGATTAAAAAATTCGTTAAAAATAAGAAAAATCGTAATTTCCAAAATCCAAAACAGTGCTTCTGTGAGGACCACTGAGAAGAAAATTCAGGAGAAGTTGGGAAAAATTCAAAAGTGATTTGAGGGATGAGTAGCCTTTTGAAATTTTGGCTCCCATAGAATCCCATGTTAACAAAAACGAAAAAAAAGTCGCGAAAAATTAAAAACTCAAAATTTTAAAAATCCAAAATAGTACTTTTGTGAGAAGCACTGAGAAGAAATTCCGAAACAGTTTGAAAATATTCAAAAGTGATTTTGAGGTTGGAGTAGCATTTCGAAGTTTTTGCTCCCATGGGGGATCTTAAAGAACGAAAAATTGAAACATTCACAAAAAAAAGTCAGGAAAATGATTTTTTTTTTCAAAAGTGTCATTTTCCACCCTGGTTTAGCCAATTAGGGCGACATGCCACTGAAATTTGAGAGAAATGCATTTAATAGGTTTTGAGATTAATTGCGACACAGATTCTAAGTGGAGATGATGGACAGACGGACAACGGAAAAAGACCCCCATATCATGATGAGCTCTGTTGACAGAGTCAAGCAGAGCCAATGAGTCATTACATTGACACAGACTGAAATTTGCAACTCTAGGCTACCAGCAGAAATTATATGGGATACCTTTAAGCTGTTAGTGTTTAAGGTCATTTGGGGTCGCTCATGTGCATGGAACCTGTGCTCGATCGATGATTTCATTGAGCTCATTCAATTGGAACTTGTCATGAACTCCTATTTACCACTAATGGTTGACTCCTGTCTTCAAGCAGAGTGCCAAGGATCGTGGACCTTGTTTGTGTGTATGTGTGGGTGTGTGTGTCTGTGTGTATTGTTTCCTTTTTTTTCTTTTTTTTTTACTTTTTTGCTTTTTTTTTCAAACTTTTAATTTAAAAGCTGTAACAATATTTTGTGCCTAGTATGGGACGGGGAGGGGGGGCAGGGCATATATATGGGACTATTTGGGACAAAAACTTTGGAATGTAACGCTATACATTTTTTACATATTTTTAAACCAAACTCTTCTATGGGCTTCCTATTTTGATTTTTAAAAAAAATAAAAAGAAATAGAAAAGCTTGAAATTTTACACTGTAGCTTTTATTTGATGAACGAGATATCAAAGTTTTCAGTGGCATGCTGTCCAAGCAGAACATAAAGACCCCTGGTTGCGATTTCTTATTTCTTTTTAGAACAACAAAAGGAATGACTAAATGACATGGAAGACATAAACATGAGAACAACGAAGAATTTAATCACCAGTGCAGAAAAAAGCATAAATTGCAGAGTCACAATTACAAGTGACAATTGTCACTTTGATGAAACAAAAAATAATATATTGCAAATATTAGAGTGTTTTCTTTCCTTAACAAGTAGTTCAAAAATAGTCAATAGTATAAGGACGAGAAAGACCGCTGGGTAGCGGAAAACCCCACCCTACTTCAAATCCTCTTATGTAACAGAGAGATTAATATGCTACCAGCAAATATATGTTTATCATACAGATCTTCTACCATTCAAAATCTAAGTGACCTTGAACTTGGCCTTTCAATGCTGTGTAGTTGAAATGTGATGGTGCACTGTGACACCAGGCCAGATATGATCTCTTTTTACTGCATGATAGTGTCATGTCCCCTAGTAGTGTACTGCTCCCTTCTGAGTTCCAAGGGTTCAAAATGTGATTTGGGTTGGATATATCAATGCCAGTAAGGTCAAATCTAACGGTGCCATTGGCCTCCTCATATCTGACTTCCTATTGGTGTTAACAGTAACATGTGGCCTAACTCAAAAATTGTAAGTAACCAGAATTTCACATTACATGAACAAGGTCACCCAAATTAAAGCCAAATTTGATGGTGCAGTCGAACTCCCCATAATGACTTCCTATTACTTAGAGGAACATATTTGTCAGCTTGGAAGATGTAATGTCTTGAAGGTTCTCTTAACCAACCAGTAAAAAAATTGAAATGAAACTTACGTGACGTTTCAGTACCAAACGGGCGCCATCTTCAGATATGACTTCCACTAGGTGGTGCTATAGAGGTGAAGGTACCTAATAGGCAAGGCGTGTGGAGTGGTATATAAGATCCCTTGCAAAACCTGCAACATCACATACATAGGAATAACAGGACGGCAACTGAGTATCAGAGTGAAGGAACACCAAAAAGAAGTAGAGGAAGCAGAGGACAACGTTTACACCAGGTCAAACAGGAAAGAAGCAGAAACGGCAATTTTCAAAAAATGCTCCAGTGGACCATGTAAAACTAACAAGCCATGTACTATAGACTAGGAGGGCACCAGGATGCTGGAAAAAGAGGACGACTACATCACTATATAGACGATGGGTACGGGAGTCTATATTGCATCAGACACTCATGGTGCAGGGGCTTCTCACTGAGTGCAATATGGACTGGCGGCAGCCTTCAGAGCACCACTTAGTCGAGGTCCCTTCTGAAGAAAGCACCCGTTTAGCACTGAAATGCCAGTGTCTAATAGTAACCATATCTTCCTCTAATATTGCCTGTGACTCGATTATTTTGCCTGTGTAGCATAAATATATTGATAACCGTTCATAGTCACCACACTTCATGGAAAAGGATAATTCTCTTTGTCTGAAACAAAATAGCTGAAGAAAAATATCATATACTTGCATAATACCAGCTGCGCTCAGTATCATTAATTGATAATACTTGAGCATATTAAAACAATACGCCTCAACATTGGTGACTTAGTAGTAGTTCAATCAGAGTGTGTAAATAGACAGCAAAAAAGTTTGAACTACACTCTTTAGTTGGTGCCACCCAGGTCCTAGGTCCCTGAAAAATTTGTGTTGACCGGTTGAGATTTGCGCAAATGAATCTGCACGCTAAGTATGGTACAATTTATATTATAGCAGAAATTACTTTATTCGGGCGTTACGGAAAATCTCGAAACGAGCCGAGTGACGCTGCATCTAGCTCGGCCATCTTGAATCTACCGCGAGTTTTGAACAATATCGGAACAAGGACAGTTTTTGTGTTACACTTAGACGGATGTTTTCAGGTATTTACAGCCTGAAGCATCGGCACAAGTGATGGCATCATCTCATACCACGCTAGCTAGCCTGTGGGACGATGGGCAGGGAAGTCCACTGAAAGTTTTGCAACAACAAGGAACGCCTGGGACAAAAGTCACCTTAGCCACTGCTGCTGGTGCGGAGATCAAGGAAGATGTGCTGAAGTTCTACAAAGACAAGGGACTTGATAGTTTTGCAAAAGAAGCCGGTATACTGGATTCCAATGGAGAGTTGGTAACTCTAAAGGATCAGAGCGGCCAAGGAAAGAACGAGCAAATCATAATGATCCCAATCTCATCCCCAGCAAAATCTCCCTACCGAACACAGGTTATAAGTCAACAGCAATTGATGTCTGCAAGTCCACAGGCTGTCCTGTCAAGTGCTTCTCCTGTGGTACTTAGTGGCACAAATACCCAGCAGCAGGTGATGGCTGCTCAGGTAATTGTTAAAAACTTTGGACTTCTTGAACGATAGAGCAAATAAAGATCAATGTGTCTTGATCTATTACTAATAAGTTATTGAAATATTATATATAATATCCTTATTCAATTATTATAGTTACTCTGATTTTGAATATTAATGTGTCCTTTTAAAGAAAATATTTCCAGGAGGTTTTCCAAATGATTGGTTCATATTAATAATTGAAATATGTGCATTTTCCTGTATAAATTAAAGGGTATCTAATCTACTATTTAGTTTGAAGTTTCACTTGAAATTCAAAATTTGCCATTTTAAATAAGCTATCTGTGACATGCATTATTGTAATTCGGGTAATTAACTAATTAACAGCGTCAGCATATGAAATTTTTCTTGAACATGTAACGAATTATTTTGTCCTCCAGGTATTAACACAGAAAAGTGGACAGATAATCACTACGCCCATCAAAGTGGAGCCCTGGAATGCTGCACAAGTGCGAAAACGACAGCCTGAATACTTTGATGACTACAGTGAAAGCAAGAGGAAGAAAGGAGACAAAGGAGGGAAAGGTTTGCGTCACTTCTCCATGAAAGTCTGTGAGAAGGTAAAAGCAAAAGGTGTGACCTCATACAACGAAGTTGCTGATGAGTTGGTCATGGAATTCAGCGAGAATCGCCATCTCAGCCCTAATGATTCAGCATATGATCAAAAGAATATTCGACGACGGGTGTATGATGCCTTGAATGTTCTTATGGCAATGGACATAATTACGAAGGAGAAGAAGGAAATTCGATGGATAGGTCTCCCAACAAACTCGGCCCAAGAGTGTCAGAATTTTGAGCTAGAGCACGAACGTCGCAAGGAACGCATACGGCACAAAACACATCAGTTGCAAGAACTTATTCTGCAGCAGATTGCTTTTAAGAATCTTGTTCAAAGAAATCGGCGGCTGGAGCAAGTGCAAGGACCCCCAAGCGCCAATTCGGCAATCCAGCTTCCCTTTATCATTGTCAACACAAGTAAAAAGACTGTCATTGACTGCAGCATTTCCAATGACAAGTTTGAATACCTCTTCAATTTTGACAACACCTTCGAGATCCATGATGACATTGAAGTACTTAAAAGGATGGGGATGGCATTTGGGCTGGAGAAAGGACTATGCAATGCAGATGACCTCAGAAAGTCTACCAAGATGGTTCCAAAAGCGCTGGAGCCTTATGTATATGAAATGGCACATGTTCAGCCCCCTGAATCAACCGCTATAATTGGTGGTCATGGTCCAGTTACTGGTGGGCCAGGTTCCACTAGCCGCCCGACGTCTGCCACAACGTTTGACCATTCACTTGATGCAGAAGTTGCGTTGGCGACATCACGCGCGCTTTCTCGCCAGTCAAGTGTCACATCGTATTCCGATATGCCATCTGCACAGGATTCACCAGAGGAATATTCTGACAGTGAATCAGGCAGGTCCAGTCCAGTGGATTTCCAATAGGATTGTAACAGGCTGTGTGCCCATTTTCACTACCCCCCCCCCAAAAAAAAAAACAGTTTGCAAAGGTTATTTTACCTCACCACAAGTGATCTATATGATACATGAGGGCACAGTCCCAGTGTTAGCTACACAGGAAAATTTTCACTTCACTGTGACTGCATGCAATGGGCTTTGTGTTTCTTTATATATATGTTATGAATAACCCTATTTACCCATCCTGCACCACTTTGTTTCATAAGCAGTGGTAGTAGAGAACTTCATGGCATGATTGACTGAGATTAAGTTTGGAACTATAATTGCTAGTTTTGGGTAGGATGCTAAAAAGCAATGATCAAGATAATTTTTCTCTGTTTCCTCCTTGTAATTGGCTTAATATGGTCAATGGATCGATTTAAACCTAAATCAATGTCAGTTGTACATGCTAAAAATACTGTATTTAGAGGCAAATTCATGGCAACAACTTACCTATTTGACACCTAAAGTAATCTGCTGTATACAGGTATACATGATTAGTATCTTTAGGTGTGTTGTTCTCAGTAGGCTGTACCTTGGAAGCATTAATTTTGCGGAACTGCTGATTTGCCATAATATCAGTTCCCCAAATCGGAAGTTCATGACAGAATTTAATTTCACCGTTTCATAGTTTATTCTAGACTATCGGCACAATAATAAATACTAGTATTAAAATTAATGCAGCCAGTGTTTAACATTGACAACTCATTACCTATATAGAATTAATAAATAGCAACTAAAATTTAGCAATACAATAGTATGCCAGCATTTAGTGCTATCTTATACTGTAGCACATGTGTTTATTGGCCATGGGTCCATGATGTAGTGGCTTCAGCATGTTAGTCACACCACAGTTGCTTGAAATATTTATGTACTCCGCATGCCAGGTCTTGGATGCAGATTGCTATATAGACTTGTATTAGTAGTGGTCACTTGGTGTATTGTGCTATGCGCATTGCGGCATAATGCGTGAACACCATGTATCTAGCCTAACGCTCTAGTGTATGTGTAGACTTATAGAGACCTGCTGGTCAACACTACTAGTGTAGCTAGTAATACTAGTAAATATGTGTCCTGTTTAAAGCTGAAACTAGTGTCGACTGAAACATAGTTGAGGTGTACCAAGATTAACATGAATTCAGACAAACTGCAGATCATTTAACAGTTTAACATTGTTAAAATGTTTATACCACTTCATAAAAAGTCTTTGGGAATTGTACACGGCTTAGTATAGAAATGTGAAATATTGGAAGATTTATTCCTCATAATTTGTTTTTCACTTTTATATGCCGGATTGGAAACAAGTGTTGCAGTAGAGTACTGGTACTTTTCTTAAGTTTCTGGCAAGCTGTTGTGCAAATAGAAATTTGTGTACATCACAGTAAACTTCGCAGGGAATTCGGTTGGATTTTACAGCATATTGATATGAATCATTGAAGATTTCCTTAAAATGTTTCAGCATGTTCACTAAGTTTGGTGGATGGGATAACTTTTTGAACTACTAGTATGTCACGTATATATGCTTGATGTACAATGTACAGTTGCTGACAAAGAAGGTGTATCTTGAACTAAACAATATAGATTCACATTACCATAGTTTGTCATGATCGCTGTGCCTTTTCTGTCACATCCAGTTTGTGCAGGCACTACAGAAGGCCTTTGAGCATACAAAATATTTATGGAATTGGCACTTGCATATATACATGATATATGCACGCCGAATAAAAACTGTTCATGTAGCTGGATTAGAACTTTCTAGATTCTAACCAATCTTCAACAGATGGTAGTGATGTAACGATTAATCAGTAAACGTCGGTTTGGGCAAATTGCACAAATAGACCATGGATGTAATCAGAAAATGTATCCATAAATTTTCTCAATGTATCTGTGCTCTTTGTATGTAGCAGTCAATTGGCATCTATTAAAAGTGACTGATTTATTTCTTTTGCTGATTTCCGTTTGCACTTTGGTTAATGAGTACACCTCTAACAGATGGGTCTTGCTACAGGTGTTGAAGCAAATTGCAAATGCCGTTTTGCTCATTTTGCTCATAATTAACTGAAGGCATCCTGTTTTGATTGTCTTCCAGACTTCTGTTACTGTAGAATCCGTTTATATTGTTCTAAATTATTACTGTTAAATTATATACATGTAGATTGATCATATTAACTACAAATGTAATTCAGTACAGTGAAACCTGTCGCGGGAGCCTTGGAGTTGAGTACAGCGGTCGTTCTGCACTACTAAGTGTAAATTTGCAATAATGCTTTCTATTTTCTCCCAAGTGATGGCTGGCTAAACTGTGCAACCTTTCAATCTATTGAATGCTGATGGAATCTACAATATAGATATTCAGGACAATTTCTTGCCGTCCCATGGATGTCCCTAAGTTCTAGAGGTTTTCAACTGTACTGCACTATTTGTCTTGTACATGTATTGGAAGCCCTACATTGTACATATACACATGTACTGATCATGCTGATAGTACCAAACCAGCACCGGTTTGTATATCATTTCCTGAAGGTGAACTGGGTATTGATGTGTATACTTCTCGAATGCCGAAAAAAATGCATTTATGTACTAGTATGGTGTGTTAACCCCACTTTGCTTTACATAGTTCTTGCTTTGTCTATTATGTTGATGAAACCGGAATTGTGTGGTGTCCATCGAGCAACGGTCCTGGTAGCGTGATCATGGCTCGCATCCCAGTGTTTATCCCAGTAGATAGATTTAGCCTTTTAGTTTCTATCTACAAGTCTTTGTGTTTGTAAATATAACTATCATTTGTCAGTGTTATCTGTATAGCAGTTTCGGAAAAAAAAATATTCCAAATATGAATGTATGTTTAAGCAAAGGGATCATGACAGATTTTTTGGGTTTAAGTTTTTCATGTTATGAGATTTCACTTGTTTAATGTCCACATGCTAGCAATTTGTGTATTCTAGTGAACAGTCATGAGGAAAGGACTTCAGAAAAGAAAATTGTGCATTGTTATCAACCATGCTACACTGTGAGAGTATGGGAAATTTGAATAATGTTGTATAATTACATATTTCTGGATCAGAATGTCTGCAAATTTTGTTTCATCACTTTGTTCACTGATCCTGGTTATTTGCATAAAATCTAAAATCGATCTTGTTCAATTGCACTCTTTTATGTCTTTATTATTAAATACCACATAAATGAAATACTATGTCTTTGTTTTTAAAGTGAAAAAAAACCCAATGGTTCTGCTCTGGAGATACTATTTTATACATGTACAGTGGTCCTTGCATTTTAAGACCACACATTCAGCGAGAAAATGTGGTCTTAACGTGAAGGTGGTCTTAAGATTGAGGGATATCTACCGGTCTATTATAAATAGAAAACGTGTCACTGATGGCTGGTCTTAAAACAAGAGGAAGTGATTAAGATGGAGGGGGGGGGGGGTCTTAAGTTGCAGTAGCCATTGCAGCATTTACATGTAGTCATCTCAAATGTGCCAAAGCTCCATCAGATTTTCTCACAAACATAATAGCCTTTGCGCACAGCACTGACACCCCATTAGTTGAGCATCTGGGTACATGCTGTCATACTCAAACATGAAAGAGCGCTGGGACAGCGGAAACCTCGCTCATTAACAAAGTACCTTATGTGACATTCAGATTAATATGAAGTACTACTGGCAAATCTTATGTATAAGGTACAAATTTCAACCCTTCAAAACACGAGTAAACCAAGAGTGACCTTTCAAGGTCAAGTGTGTCTGCCATTGGACTCCTCACACATGGTTTCCTATTAATGTTTAATAGTGACATATGGCCTACCTTGGATCCTTTACTAGATATAAGGTTGTGAAATCTGGATGACCTTGATTTTAACCTTCAAGGTCATGCAAAGTCAAATGGGATTGTACCATTGGACCCCCCCTACGAGATATTTTGAAATCTCTGTGCCCCTGAATTTAGCCTTTTCAGTGTCACGCAAGGTCAAATGAAATGTCATGGCACCACTGGACTCCCCATACATGTTTTTTATTGATGTTTATAGCAACATGGCCTATATCTCTGCTCCTTTTCAAGATATAAGGCTTTGAAATCTCAGCAACTTGTGACCTTTCAAGGTTACTCAAGGTCAAACAATGCCATTGAAGTCACCATATATGGTTTCCTATTGATGTTCAAGTGTAACATGGCATCACTTGGCTCCTATAATGAGATATAGGGCTTCAAGATCTGAGAGACCTTGAATTTCACCTTCTAAGGTCACTTAAGGTCAAATGTAATGGTGCAATTGGATTCCCCATATATGATTTCCTTTTAATGAATAATAGTAACCACATGTCTGTCCTTCACCGACCGCCCTCGTGTAGCATAGTGGTTAGAGCATCTGCTCGGGGTGCGGGGGGCTGGGGTTCGATCCCCGACCGCGTCACACCAAAGACGTAAAAAATTTGAGGTTTGCGCTTCTCAGCTTGGCGTTTGGCATTAATGAGTCGGATGCCCAACTCATTAATGCCAAACGCCAAGCTGAGAAGCGCAAACCTCCCATTTTTTACGTCTTTGGTGTGACGCGGTCGGGGATCGAACCCCAGCCCCCCGCGCAGATGCTCTAACCACTATGCTACACGGGGGCGGTCGGTGAAGGACAGACATGTGGTTACTATTATTCATTAGAAGGAAATCATATATGGGGAATCCAA
>JAAUYG010218241.1_pt1 | contig 13698 bp, 11 predicted proteins | sample 7278091 | NCBI WGS metagenome assembly JAAUYG01 (sample SAMN14350201, study PRJNA611818) | marine sediment metagenome | isolation source: surface marine sediment (0.6m) | place: French Polynesia: Moorea | collected 2018-08
CGGACTAGTACAAGACGGGTCCAGTACATACACACCAACAACTTGCAGTCGGTGATATGACCATGAGTGGTTGAAAGCCGACTATAAGCCTGATTCATCCATCCATCTACCTATCTGTGTTGTTAGTGACTCGACAGACCAGAAATTCACGTGCGTAGATCGTTTAACCCAAACATATGACAGGTTCGTCCTGATTACAGTTACATCCCTACAACCGAATCCAACTCGCAGTAATATAACCTCGAGATTATCAAAGCCACCTTTAAAATTCATATGTAGGAGGCCGTAAAATAATGTCTGTTTATACTTATTTTTTGTTCACTGCACATATACCGAATGATGTTCAAGCAAGTCACATAATTTGATTTGCACAAATTGTTTCTAGACTCTAGCAGACGCGTTGCGATTTTTAAATTATCATTCACCATAAATGCACCACACCTTGACATAATGATTCTAGTAATAAATACTTTTACTGATCCACAGAGTCAACATCGGGGAAAAGGGCAACTGAAAAATGTGTGCGATTTACTTTATCCTTATTAGCACAGGCATGGCGTTTTTTTTTTTTTTTTTTTTTTTTTGGCATGTAATAAAATGCATGTTGCAGGACCTGATTTTTTATTACATTTGTGATCTATTTTTCTTTTTAGGATATTTCCAACACGCACAGAAGAGCCAGAATAAACCCCGAGGAGCGAGCAAAACAATATATTGAGGCCGGCACTGACCAGCCTGGGTTTGAAGTCAGATTTATTGACAACATTATAGGTAAATATGCAAAACACAGCTTCCATCAAACTGATCCATCATCATTTTGCGAATATATCCCATATCTGTGTTTTAACTCTAGATGTAAGTGCAATTTGGTTAGAAATATAAAGTGCACTATAAATGGCTACAAAATGTTTTGAAACTTTGAGCGATAAAAGAACAAGGCACTGAAGGATACTAAAGCGTCAGTGTATCACTTTGCTTTGGCTGTGTCGTTTAGTCCTACGTCACCCCGAATTGGAAGCAAACACATCCGACAATTCAGTGCCTTATTTTTTTAGGGAGAGGGGTGTTTGCTACAGCCACTTTCTCAACTGGAAGCTTTCTGTTAGTGTACAACGGGAAGCGCGTGTCACCACGAGATGGCACTTACTGCTACGAGTTCTCTCATCACGGAGAAACGTGTTGGTAAGTAAAACATATCACTGACTGGAATAATTACTAGATTATTTAATACGGATTGGTTTCATTGTTTGGTAATACCGATGATGTGCAAAATATGGCTATGCAATTTTAAGGGCATTAACAGATTTACCCCCAACACACGCTTGTTGTATGCCCTGCTATGAAAGAATAAGAAGAGAGGTGACTATAGGGCATAGGCATGGAACATACTAATGTTAATACCAGGGGATAGAGTAGTGAAAAATATTACGCTGGAAATGAGAAATCTGTGACAACAATTGGTGTGCAAATGAAAGAGATATTTTTGAAAAACTGGAACTCGAATATAGTTATGATGAAATGTATCCAGTTGAAATTAACATGTTTCAAATTCTGTGATACTAAGTTCTGTAAAGTCATGGCGTAATATGATTGGATTTAAACTTTAGAATATGATGTACTTTTAAAACTTTGTGTTGAATCATCTTGAAGGGCTTATGCCAGGGCATAAACGGTCACTACTGTACAATTTAAATCAGGGATTATGCCGTTTAATACAAGAAACTGCACGTTGGTTGGGTAAACTGGTCGAGGAAAGTATGTGTATTGCTTGCGATAAGACTGTTGAAGAAGAGTTTAATTTTTGTGTGAATATCTTAAGATATCATGTATCGCGTAAAAATCATTTAAGACACCGTTAGACACGTAATACGCAACACATATATATATATACGTTATGCTTTCAGTATCGATGCAAAGGACAGTCGAACCTTGGGGAGGCTGGTAAATGATGAACACCGCAATCCGAATGCCAAAATGAAGAAAGTCCTGCTTGACGGAATACCTTATCTCTGCCTCTTCGCGATAGTGGACATTACACCTGGGGTAGAGATAAAGTATCACTATGGGAACGGATCTTTTCCCTGGAGGAAAGGTAAGCCAAGCAACACATGAAGCAGTTCCACTACTACTACTACTACTACTACTACTACTACTACTACTACTACTACAGACTGCTGATTGTGATAGTATATGTGAGCATGTTCAGCAAATGTCAGTGCCTTTACTCTAATTATAGATCTTTATCAATTTAGTCCACCTGTACATACAGAAATCTTTTAAACATACACTGCAGTGCTAATACTGTATACAGTTTGAATCATGTCAGCTCCATGACAGTCAGCGGTTAGCTGATGCTATACTGTTGTCCATATTAATTTACACTTTAACACAATCAATGCTGTTTGGAATAACGCGGCTTTGTGACCTTGTTGTTATTGTCACTGAATGCTAAGCCAGCTGGTAATTTCCATTGCATAAAACAGAATAAAACTACATAAAACTGCATAAAAATTTTCATTGCATAAACCTTGCTGTAAAACAGCGAAACGAAGCACAAAAGTGTAAAAGTTAAAAAGTGTAAAAGTGTAAAAGTTCATTCGTATTTTTTTCATGTGTTCTATCCTCCCTTGATGACTACTATTAGTGTTTCGTTTGGCATATTCTCCAAGACAAGACAATCTGACCTTCACTCGATACCGGTTTCCTATACATATTATCATGTGTTATACGAAGATGGGATCGGATAGCGCTAATATGTATCTCAATCACAATGCCTCCCAGCCAAATCACACATTCCTTACACGCAAACAACGCCCCTTGTGACTGGGGGGCTGGCACGGATTAGCACAGACACTGCTAATTAAACCACTGCTATCGTATGTGGCCGGAAATGGTGCCATGCCGTCGGTCAGCGGCCTGCTACCAAAGCAAAGCTACCAATTAGGCCTCAATGGCCAATTACTGACCAGCGTCCGGGGATTAAATATACCGCTGTAAGCTCTTGCTTCTGTTGTTGTGGCCGTCTATCGCTGTAGCCTCTGCATCGACGCGAAATTGGTAAACAGGTAATGCTAGTGCGTTAGGTGTGAATTTAGTGAAATTCATGTCTCAATGAAGCGGTGCTTTTGAAAATGTAAAAATCTGGCCTTGTGCATCAAATCCCATTGAATAAAGTCTGAAGACCCCATGTCAACTCTACATGTACATGTCATCAACGAATCAATCAGACTCATTATAGTATGAACTGCTAAATCGGCCAAGAAATGACCAATGGGTTGTGGAACTGTGAATGCAAAAATGAAAACAGGTGCTCCAAGAGTGTTTTGCAATGACATGAAAAGCAGTCAGTTGACTATATGCTGGAATTAGCAAAGTTTGACAAAGAGATCGCCATTGGTGTCATTGCAAAACACTCATTTGACGTCCTGCGTGTTGTTGTTTTTTTTGTTTTGTTTTTTTTTTCGTTGAAAGTGACGCAAAACTGACACAGTTTGATTTTTTTTATTATTATTATTTCAAATTTAGTGAGCTAAATATATGTCTGGCCTAATCAGGTTGTTTTCAAACTAACCTTTATGCTGTCCTACCCCATATGGTAGGAAAAGTTAATCATCAACAAAAACTAAACCGCAACTAGACACAACGTAACGATAGCTTTCGTTACCATTTGCTGATATACTATCTATTTCAGTTATCGATTATAAAATTTTGTCCCGAAGCTCTGCGGTTGGAAAAAAAGCACATCAGGTTGCAATAAAGCTAACATTTGAACAGGTTACTTTTCAGTGTTTGCCCTCGTTTCCAAACGGGAGTTTCTATAGTTGGTGGGCTCTACATGCACATTTTTACTGGGGCGGTTTATTGATCTTGGTTATTGTTGTTATAACAATTATACATATCAAGCTTTGTATCTTACTACGGTATATGCGACAGAAAGATGTTTAATAGACGTAATGCGCTCCCTTTTTCGTATTTTCAGTGTACAGCCGTAACTAATGCCATATCATTTAATAGAAATTATTGCATATATTATAATACTTGGACTGTTCTCGGTTGCACTTTAGAATGAAGAAAGTCTTGCGTGGGAATACTTCGACTCTGAAAGCCAAAATGTTGTTAGAAATCCTAAGGCAATCCAGGCCTATTTAAGACCCATGGTTAACTTTGACAAGTATGACGGACCAACGTGTCTACAACATGTCCATGGTTGACGCTGACAAGTATAGTCACTCAATCTGTAACGACAGGTAAAAAGCCACCCGGCCTCTCTTATATAAAACTACTTGTCACGGTTGGCGTTGAGGGGTATAACCGGCCTACCCTGACCATGGTCTCCCTGCTAACTTGTCTAGCGTATATGTTGACAGGAGGTACATGTAAGGCTTGCTGGCCTATCCACGGTTGACAGGTATTAAAGGCCTGCTATTTTGTCCACGCTTTTTATGTGGACAAATAAGGCTACCAACTCTCCACAACACGATCATGGTTTGTGTTTACAGGTGTATCCACCCAACCTGTCCAGCGTTGACGTTGACAAGTGTGGCTGCCTAACCTGTCCATGGTTGACATTTGACAGGTGAGACACTCCCAACTGTTTTTACGGCTGACGTTGACAAGTAAGGATATATGTCCACGGTTGACGTTGATTAGTATGGCCTCCCAAGCTAACTACGGTTGACATGCATGACTGCCCAACCTATCCACAGTAGGACATCCTCTGTCCATGACTGACGCCGACAACTTGAAAGTACGGCAGGTCAAATGTGTATGATATGTGACCACACTGCATGATATCATCATTTGCATTTTTTGCCATCAAGATATCCTTGAGAGAGAGAGAGAGAGAGAGAGAGAGAGAGAGAGAGAGAGAGAGAGAGAGAAGAAGAAGAAGAAGAATAAGAAGAAGAAGAAGAAGAAGAAGAAGAAGAAGAAGAAGAAGATGAAGAGGCAGAAGAGGAAGATGAAAAAGAAGAAGAAAAAGAAGAAGAAACATACTATTTTAGTATCTCTGTTAAGAATAACCATGATTGCTTTGACTTGTCCACAGACAAAGACGTTGAATGTATCCTGCCTCGCCCACTGCTAGCGAGACAGGAATACACTACCCGCCCTGCGACTCCGTGATCAGTGGCCTCCCGACTTTGCTGTGTTCTGCGGGAAGTGACGTGACAGCTGATAAGATAAATAGCCGTCATTAGCGGGTCTTCTGCGTCGCTGGACTGGGGAGTGTGAGCTTCCTGTTGGCAGACAAGTGGCCTGTCCGACACCGCATCAGACAGGTTCTGCCACTCAGGTGCTGGAGATGCCTTGCCTCTCGGCCGCCGGTCCGACGGACGTGCTCCCGCCACTGCATAACTTTGTTGGCTTTGGGAAACCCAAAAGATGCTGGCTACCTAGCAAAGAGTGCGGGAAATAGAGTTTATAATACATATATATGTATCAGTAAACCCTGACTGTTGAATGGGCTGACTATGCACCCCCCCCCCGCCACCCACTCCCATTAACGAAAATAAATAAACACTATGCATAAATTAACGACTCATCATATTTGTGGCTCTGTATTACTTTGGCACAATATGAGACAAAGCTACATTTTAAAGTATACTCTTGATATCAACAGAGACAAAACTCGGGAGGAAAAATGGCGTGCGGTGTGTTTATAATTTATAGGCTAAGCGGAGATCTGATCTCGAAATAGAGATTTGTACGGTTTGTTTGATTTTTTTTATCATGAGAAGCCAGGAAATGGTCTAATCGGCGGTTTCAGATGACATTGACGTATGTTGTCTGTAGACTCCCGTAATGATAGACATTGTAAACGAGCTACATGCAGTCGGTCTGTAATTTCAGGAGAGATATTCTTTTGCCTCTACCGTCTACGTGAGCGGAGGATTGCATAATGCACAACTCATATACAGTGAAACTTGTCTTTAAGACCACCTGAGAAATAGGGACAACCTGGGAATTAAGGACAGCTACTTCATTCCCTAGGTCTATTCATTACATAGAAATGGACCTGGGAAATAAGACCACCTCAGAATTCAGGACAGTTTTTGACAGTCCCTTGGGTGTCCCTAATTCCTAGGTTTCACTGTATTAGCTTACGTTATAATGTCTTTTTTATCAGCTTGTATGACATATTTATGCAGCTGAGTGACAGTGACATATGCTAAAGTGTTTGACATTGCTACCCAATCGATCATTGTTTTTGTCCTATTGACAGTCTGGTGATTTACACACCTGACCGAGTTCTGTCATGACGCTCACGGGACATTTTAACAATGCATTGACAGACATGTCACTTCCTTTCATGACCATCATTCCTCAGATAAAATAACTACCTGAGCTAGCTAAATATCATTTTAAACAATTATGTTGGTATTGTAGCAGCTACGAATCATCACTTCATTGCAAAGCAGATGCATTGTTCCAAACACAGAAAAAAAGTTTTCAAGTGGTAGCCATTTCGTCAAAAAGGTACAAAAGAGTGTTTTCAAAAATAGGTTGAAACTGTCCATGTGGCAAAATGTCGCCATATACTAGCATACTTGCACTGGTATTTGGTAAGCATTTGTCACTCTATGTAGTCATTCACATCCGCCTGCCAGTATTGAATCCGAACCACGAGGCTTTGTGTACCAGTTTCAGTATATTGCCGTATCATGTCAGTTTATATGTGAATTGTATCTTTTTACTTTGGTTTGTAGTTCTAGTGGGTGGGAAGACTAGATTGCGTCAGTCTTCACTAGGTAAGGCCTGCGAACGTTTGAGTGCCCCTTCGGAATAGGAATAAGCAAAGTTCGTGGTCTGTCTATGGAGAGGATTGCGACAAAAAGCAAGTTAACTTGTACTTTTCAAGTTGTCAATCCCTGATCGCTTAAATGAACATTTTATATCCGTCTGGACAAGTGTTTATGTACGCCTACGTGTGCAGGTGGGGTCGTATTTCTGTGGGACGGTAGTCCTGTGGACGTCCATTCCAGGTGATGGTTGTCCTTCTGATTATATTATGCAAAGCACCCTTTCCATTAAAACAACGTGCACACTAAATTGCAGGTTCGGGCTTACTAGGCCCGGGGGGTGGGGGTGGGGGGTGGGGGGGTGGGGGGTGGGGCTAACATCTTCAGAATTAGAGGTGTTCGGAACTACCCCCACGAGTGCACGCCCATCACACATTGCACTCCATGCTTGCACGGCTATAGGATATTGCATCACTTTCACATAATGTACTAGTTTATTTAACGCAAACTCCCCCATGGATCCCATTACAGCTGGCAATATGTTCAAGTACATGTAGAATGTTAGCAGATCTCATTGTGCTACATGTATAGAATATTATATTTGAATGTCACTTCCGTTTGGACAGTGACAAGTGGATGTTCCAAGTAAAAGCTTAAAGTCCATCTGTTGGGTTATTTTCATTTTTTTTCCATCTGTCTCTGCACATTGATTGAGTGATACAGAATATATGATCAATGACGTCATTGCTATAGCTGCCATGCCTGAAATATGTAGCGTCAAGATGGCAGAAATCGGAACTCTTTGCCTTAATTTGCTTTGCTGTCCGGTGGTTGTCCCATTTAACCGAAGCGTTAGGGGTCTTTACCCCGCGTTGAATGTATTTCAGATACTTTTTAATTTTCTTTACTCATTACTCTTTACTCACTTTTAAGTAATTTTCCGTCATTGGCTGCAACCAATGGTTTATTTTTCTGTTACTCTTTTCTGCATCTCTTTTCTGTACCCTATATTCTTTTTCAAGTATAGTTGTCTATATAGTTTTCCGTGATCATTGGCGGCTGCAACGACGGGGAAAAATTGGATCGACCAACTATTTATCTTTGCTTCCGTCCTATAGACTGCACCCTGTAATGAGTGCACGGTTGTCAATTTTTTTTTTATAATGGCAAAATGAAAGAAGATGAATGAAGATCTCCATTCCATAAATACTGGAGAGAATAGGTCGTTGAGGTTGTCGTGGTGAAGTTGAATATATTTTTCAGACTTAATGTTAAAGCTCAGTAAAATGCCAATTTATTTCTAGGCGACCAAAGTCTCCCAAACTAGCAGATTAATTTCCAACAGCCTGTCTATAGTCGCTAGCCCACACAAATCGTCTATGGAAACTTTCTTTCATAAACCCACACTACTTACAAACCGACCTGTATATGATAGCGGGGATTAGTTTTGACGAAAGCACGATTTAGTTGTCACTTTGTACATATCGATTTGGCATTTGCTGGACAATGTCTGGTATTTTGCCCTACAAGGCCAGACCATCGGATTCAGATAGGTCAGTTAAGGAGATCAAACAGTTCTCAACGATGTTAATTCTGAGTTCCAGTCGAAGTCCATCGTACGATTTGCTGCATCGCCAAGCACGAAAACGCTCCAGGTTGGCTGAACATTCCCGATGTACACAAGGGAGCTGACAAGATACATACATAACCTTGCCATGTAAAGTCGGAAACACCTGTTGCTACAGGTGGTATGCTGATCCATCTTCATCATCATCACTTGGCCAAGGCTTAATGTGGCTTCTCGCACTTTTCTCAACGTCCGGCTGGTAGAGCTATACATCATTTTTTTTTTTGGCTCAAAGCTCCCCAAAACAACGCCTATATTTATATTGGCAAGGGTGCTGCACAATTGTGCTGTTAAAGTCTTGTCAAAGTTTTGTCAGTGTGTCTTGTAAAAAAATAGTTTATACTGGGAGAGATTTGTATTGCTATATTTTGTTAAACCATAATACTAAACAAATCATTGTTGTTAGTATTACCTTGTCCTAAAATGGATTTGTGTGCCGCCCGTATTCTGTCTTGGCACAGTATGCTACGCCAGTAATACAACTTACAGTATGTCTGTAGAAGAGGACAAAGAAGTATTTCGTTACTATCATAGCATATAGATAGTGTTTAGATGTTAGAAGGTGCTATAGTTGATTGTTAATGATTTCTGATAGGATGCTTGTTATGCAGATCCCATGCAATTAGAAACCCCATATACAATACCACCAGTCACGAATACATACAATTCTTTATGCCCATGGTGAGCACGCTGACGTGAGAGTCGAGGCAGTGCGAATGGACACTACAATATCACCGATAAGGATTACATATTAAGTTTAAAGTTATACCACTTGTAGAGCGCTAATTTCTACAATAGTATTCAATGGCGCTGCACATCAATAATATTTACAGTTATACATTAATTACAGATTGAAAGCACGACAAAACAAGTAAGTATTAAGGTGCTTTTTATAGAAATGGTTAAACAGTTGCAATCCCTTAGATGGTCTGGTAAGACGTTCCACAGCTTAGGTCCGGAAACACTGAGCGACCTGGCAGCAAATGTCTTCAATGTGTCAATGGTATTTTATGACAGGCAGGTCCTCTGCTGCTGCTCTAGTGTTATAACTACATCGTTTGACCGAGGAGGGTTCACTCAGGTATGATGGAACAAGACCATGGAGGCATTTGAATACCATCGACAGGATCTTGTATTCAAGTCGGACACTGACCAGAAGGATGTGCAACTCCCTCGGTGCATCCGTAGAACTTGAAAACTTTGATTTACCCAGAATGACTTTAACCGCAACATTTTGGACACGTTGATACGTTGAAATCCATATATCACTCCCTTGATTCGTAGACCAGCTGATGGTCTCTGCTCCATCAAGGACCCTATACTGATGTCCCTAGTTCAATATCATCAACTGCACAGACAACCAGTTTCCTGTCAGAAACAAGGTCGTGCGTGTTGATTACTTGAGTTGGTGACCGAGGTCTCAGTGTTATTTCGTCACTGTATTCGAAGAAGGGTGGCTGGATAGGCGTATAAAGCGCAACTAAGTCTATGGCACGTTCTGACACGTAAAAGAAGACCCTTGTAGGGACTATTCGAAAGGAGCAAGGGAAAATGCACCGCCTTCGGGTTCTGCCTGCCAGCTTTTATGATCAAGCAAGTTCGATGCCGAGATCGATCCAGTTTCCAACAATACACAGTTCATTGGAACAGCTTTGCCAGTTGACCACGCTCTGGACATCCTATACATCCATAAAAAGAACAAGAGGTCCACGGACCTTGACTCACAGCTTGACGACAACAGTCGATATGGAAATTGAAACGCTGCACAAATGTTCCATTATTATAGATATTCTGAGAAAAATGCATCGAATGACCTCAAACTGACATTGGATACTACAAGGTCAGAGATACAGCCCGATGTTTTAGTATTGCTAACAAGTGCTAAATTTCAGTGTGCTTCATTCAACGATCAGCCATTTCGAGCTAGAGGCCAATTTTGAGACAAGTGAACTACTTTCTCCCCAAAATGACATTGAGCGCTACAAGCTCAAATGTACGCCTACATGTGTGTTACTTGTCCCTGAATCCCAAATTTCAATCCGCTTCGCTCTACGACCAGCCTTTTTTCAAGTTACATGCCATTTGCGGATAGGTGCACTGGATGACGCCATAAGGACCTTGAACATCAAACGGTCGATGATACTACTACATATGTGAGGCCCACATTCTACTCCGTTCTGTTCTACGGGCGGCTATTTTCGAGCTACAGGCTATTTCTAGACAAGTAAATAGAATGTCCCCCAACTGACCTTGAACACTACAAAGTCAACACATACATACTTAATGCGTTACTAGTGTCACTGAGTTCCAAATTTCAGCCCATTTATGCCACTGTCTTTGGAGTAGAAGCCATTTTGCGAAAAGTGTCCAACATTACCTCAAAATGTCATTGAACACTTTACTTTTGTGAGGACTGTCACACGGGACATCTTTGGACTGTCACAGGGGAATTTTTAAATAGTTTGGTTGATTGAAGAATCATAACTGTAGAAGTATTAGCGTTTTAAAAATCGTATTTTGTTTGGAAATTGCAAGTGCAGCAAATTACCTCAAAATGTCCTTGAAGATCAAACGTATCCCATATATGTTCTATTAGCACCTCCGGCTCTTAAAGCGCAGTCCGTTTTGCTCTTCAATAGCCATTTCCAAGATATTTATAACTATTAACTCTTTTAACTCACAGTGGCCACAATGCTAAATTTCAATATTTTTATGAATGAATTTGGAATTCAAGAAGCAACTTTTGAGGGGACTGTCACAGGGAACATTTAGAAGAAGGTTTTGTCGAAAAAACAGCATGACTAGACTAAATGCGTTTGATGATTGCCGAGAAAATGTGTTTTATGGAAGACGACGACGGACGCACGCGCCACGACAGTTCGCTCCGAACTGTTGTGGCATCCTTGCTTGACTGCGTCAGCAGAGCTAGAAATGTGACATCACTCTTCAGATCACTTAATACTGCATGAACAATTACATACCGAGGAGTGCCATTAATAGCAATAACTGGAGCTCGGAAGCGCACATCACTGCAGTGTTCAGCCCGCAGTCTCGCTCATGATGTCTTTACAACACTTTAATTCCTCAGCACTAGTTGCACGGATGTCTCTGATGACGTCAGACCACCCGATGAAACAGGAAACAGGCATCAGAGGGGCAAACCGCGAAATTCAATTATGCCTTTTTAAACGACGCATCCACCGCTCGGAAAAATATGCTTTCATCGTGGGAGAGATAAATAATGCATGGGCGTTTTTGCACTGACAATGGAAATTCTCTCCCCATGGAAAAGGCTAGGAAGCTCGCTACTTTTCGTTGTTTTGCCCGTTGTTTCCACTTTCCTACTCCATGACCTTCCCTCAGACCATGACCTAACAGATGCTTTTTTATTCTTCCATCAGGATGACAAACTGGGCTCGTTAAGATGGATTATCATACAAAATATCCCAGCCTCTAGACTGCATTCCCCTAGGTCTCATTAATCGAGAGACATCTCTGATCGGTTGATGAATAAACTCAACTGACGAGACACTGGGGAATCGGCAAATGGTGAGCCATAGCGTAATCCATAATCACACGTTTCCTCCATTGGCTTTATGTCGAGTTAAAATCTCAATGGGTGCGAGGTACGTTGGAGTTTCTTTTAAATAGAAAGCACTGAATGAAAATCGAGTGTGACGTACTCTTGTGCCTCGTGTAATTAAATATCGTCCCACGGAGACGTGTACAATTTTCTATTTTTAGTCTACAGAGTCTGAACACTCGAAAGATGTATGATGACAATGTACACTCAGCGGGAAGGCAATCGTCCTCGAGGTACCGGAACCTGTTCAGTTAGTGGAAATGTTTATAAAAATCTGTACTCTGAAGTTTTAGAGCCAAAAAGTTGAATGGGAATACTTCGGCTTGGAGAGACCTAAACGATGAGTAAAAACGTGCTCGTATAAAAGTACTCACCAATCTGGTAAAACGGGATAAATAGAGAACGACAGTACTTTGGGGGGCAAACGCAGCAAACAGACGTAAGAATCTGACGGGTCAGGAGAAATGATTACATGCCACGGTGCTAATTAGACCTATGGACATCGAGCCCGGCAGTGTTCCAAGTGCAAACCGTGGCAATTCGAACCCTCGGAGGAAAAGGGTTCATGTAAACTGTCAGAAAGTGAGAGGCCTTTGTAGCATCGATCCGTCAAAGGTCCTGCAGCGTTTCTGACAACGGCCATTAATCTCCATCACCCAACCCGAAAGGGATCATAGATATTAGAAACAGCAAAACAGGTCAGCAGCACAAGGAGCTGAGACACCCAGACAGTGGGAGTGTCTGTGTATATGTGTGTGTCTCTGTGTGAGTGACACGGCTGACCCCGGCACGAGCAAGCCTTTAGCGGCTGTTAACCCCAGCCAGCCTGCCCCGTGCGTGACCGAAGCCTCCAGCTCCGGTACCCTCGGGGAGTATCCGTGCTTGGGCGAATACCACATCCGGGTTGAGCGAATCGGCTCTACATCCACCGGATTCTCGGCTGCACTGTGAATCCCACATGTAATAAACGACAACATGCACAAAAGATCGAAGGTCTCTGTGATGCTGACATTAGTTGATCCGAGGACTATATTCTGTTGACCTTAGCCCTCACATCCCCCAGCCGTGAGTGTGCATACCGAGTGCTCATGATGATGGACTCCAAGTAGGCGAACAGACGGCAGGCTGGTAGCAGTAGGTCATATGTGTCCGCTATTGAAGGCTGGTGTTATTGGTTTACTCTGAATTGCATAGATCGAATACCTCCCATCACTGCCATCAAAATAGTAAACCTGTAGAAAGGAAAAAAAGTTTTAGTTTGATGTGATGAAAGTGATGATGATCACATGATCATCATCACAATGTTATAGAAGGACGTTCTTTCGCAACTCTTCATTTGCAGTTCAGAACTCCAGCTTCTCAAGAATTCAAAGGAGTTGTCAGAAATTTCAAAACTATGACTATTGTGTATCCCATAGTGATCACCATCTTTTGGGGTGTGTATAAACCGCTAATAATCCATCTGTCGGTCTGATGTCAGTTCTGAGATTCAAAAATGCCGATTTTCATGCTATACCATCGACTTTTGTTTGGATCTAGAACAACTACCGTGTGCTCTAATAATCCATAGTGCTAAGAGAACCATTAATTATTTATTGTTTGGCTTATCCTATGTTACACAGCTTCTCAGGAAGAAAAATCTAGAGTATTATGAAAGCCTATGTTGGTCTGATATCAGTTATGAGATTAAAAAATGCCGATTCTCATGCTATACCATCGACTTTTGTTTTGATCCAGAACAACTACCG
>JAAUYG010051523.1_pt1 | contig 13694 bp, 15 predicted proteins | sample 7278091 | NCBI WGS metagenome assembly JAAUYG01 (sample SAMN14350201, study PRJNA611818) | marine sediment metagenome | isolation source: surface marine sediment (0.6m) | place: French Polynesia: Moorea | collected 2018-08
CCCGGCACCCAACCAAACCCCCCCCCCCCTACATGCTCCAACCTTGCCAACCTAAGGGGTTGCAGGCACCCCCCCCCCCCAGTTGAATCTGGACCTGGTGGAAGGGGAAAATATTGTACATAACCCCTGATGCTGGCAAAATGTTGGATTCAGTGACCCAGCCCCCTGATTGAATCCAGATTTACACAGACATCCAGACAAACATTGTGGTGATTGCACTAAGCGCGCTTCGCACTGAGCTTTGCTCATGCCGCGTGCTTAAAAAGGAAAACGATCAGGACCGACTCACCTGCATCTCTCTTCGATTTGTATAAACCCAGTCCTACAACAGAAGAGGGGACAAGGCGTCAATGCTCATCTCACAATGACAAGTTCACAAACAAGTACACTTAGTCAACGCAAAGACCGAGCGCCCCAACCATCCATCACATTATCATGACAGGGGTGGTGGTGGTGGTGGGGTGTCAGCCAGCCAGGGGGGTCAGCTAGGGGGGGTGGTCAGCCGGTGGGGGGTGGGGGGGGGGGTTGGGTCCTCCACGATGACACGTCCATGACTCCATTAGGCCGTTCTGACTTACAGTCGCGCTCGGCCTAAAAATTACGAAATGTGTAAAATCAGACAGAATCAACACAATTGTCGTGAATGCCGCTTCTGTTGATTTTGAACAATTGTGAACTCATATCGCCAGCAATGATTTGATCAAGAGACAAGATTTTGGTCCAAGAAGTGGGACTGAATGATCCCTTTTACCAGGTGTCAATGCCCATGTTGTCATACAAGGTGAAAGTTTCCCCCCAAGACATCAACTGTGTTTGTGTGGAGGAGTTACTGGTGAACATAGCCCAGCATACAGAAAAGTATATACACACAACAAAGCATAAAACGTCAAGAAAATTGAAATCAACAGGAGGTATATAAGCATCCCACAATCCTTTGCAGCCAATCGGTTGATGTGTTAGCAAAGGACTCAGAACTAGATCTACCACGTAAGGCTAAGGTTCGTTGGTACTTCTACAGCAGAGCAAACAACGAATTTAGAATTGTTTCCAAGAGCTAGCACCCTCAGGTCCATCCATTATCGCCCACTCTTTCCCACTTTGGTGTCTCAAGCGTACAACTGGGTAATTAAATCGCAAAATTTTCACTCAGAACCTACGGCGGAATTATCTTCGTCTTCTGGCATTTTGGGAAAATGTATATGATCCATTGTGAACACAAAATAATAATCAAACAGCAGTTTCCCAAGACTTCTCCGTCCCAAATTGTCACTTCCGGTTGTCATTGTCTTTTTCCGCTGAGTATTCCGCTGCACCATAAGCAAATCAAATAACTTTCCTTTTCATGAAAGCAAAATTTTAAGAAATTCGTTTCAACAGTGTAAGTGCGTGGTAAAGAGAGGATGCTTGACAATTTTAAGTTTCTGATGAAAAGATAAAAATTATCAAACATCCAGATGAAACTGGATTCTGTGCTTTAATTAAAGTCTACCGCGTCTAACGTCCTTCAAACGAACTGTACTTAACACCAATCTAGCGGAGTGCTGATGAGGCACAGAAACTGATTTTTACAACACAAAATAGTGCGTTTGAAAACCAGGTAGATCTATTTTGACTTTGTTTGTTCTCAACGTGTAGATGTCTATGGATTTTGTAAGGTAAGAGTTCACACACGAGATTGGCACAAACATGTGCCGCTTGGGATCGTACCCCGGGTGCCATCTGAGGAAAAGAGACGCCCTATGCCATTGGAAATTGGACTTGCATCGAGATGAAGTTTTCACACACAATTCTGAAGAGCTTTTTGAAATGACACTCCCCCTACCATTGCATCTGTGCCTTCCAAAGGGTAGGGGTAGGGACACCACTTCAAGCAAGGGGTGTCTTAGACTCGACTGTTGCTCTTGCCGTTCCTGGGGGCATTTTTCGTCTCTTGACAGGTGGATATCTAGTGTAGATCTACTGCCACTTTGGGTGATCTTTTTCAACATCCTGGGGACACAGTTTGAAGTCACACTGCAGTTTCAGATCAGTTACCCCTCCGTGCCATTGGAGTCATGCAATGTTATGGGAAGTCCACCGTCTCATACAATTGCTCCTGCCGTATCTTCGGATGACACTGACCATGACTCATGACACATCACCATTCGCTTCATCAGCAAATTTACCCGGGCGGTGCAGTCGGGGGGGGGGGTCGACTGGTAGGCACTGCAGTGGAAGGGGGTCGGGGTCCCGATGTAGACAGTGCAGCCGGAAGGGGGGGGGTCCACACGTTGGCAGTGCAGTGTTCAAGGCTCCAACAGGCTGTTTCTACTGCGCAGAGAGAACGAGGGAGAGAAAAAAGGAGTGTTGCAGACTGAAACTGAAATTGGTGAACACTTGTAACTTGAAGGACCTTTGATAGTTCAGAATTGGTTCAAGTCAGTGAGACCATGCAGGCCCATCTGTGCCAGTGTAGACAACGTGAACACCTCTAAAAACTCATTGATACACCCCCACCAGTTCGTTAGATGGCGTTGGTGCCCTTTGCCGTAACTCGCCAACGTCTCGACGAAATTATTTCTTTCACCGGCACTTTTGATTTCAGACTCGCGTTCTTGTTCATCATGCAACCTGCAAAACCTGCTTTTCTGACGATACTTTTGACGCACATCTTGGACCCGACTTGGGCGGAGTATTTCTTGCATACAGTTATCAACGGTGTCGTTGGCAGTGGGAATTATACGTACTACAAGATCACCAAGGAACACAATGTGAAGCTTGTTTTGGAGACATTATCAGGGGATACAGATTTGTACATCTCAGACAAAACTCTCACACCAGACTTTGAAAACTACGCCTGCAAATCGACAACCTGCGGTGACGAAGAGGTGTACATCCCGATGGAGTGGAAACGCCCCATTGGAGTTGGTGTCTATGGATACATTTCGTTTGATGTCAGCCGTTACAAGCTGTATTTTTACACGGACGATAAAAAACTTGAAAATACGTTTACCCATCGAGGTGGACATCATAAGGGTGACCCAGAGGAAGAAGAACCTTCTTGGCTGGAAACGATTGGCACGTTTATTTTTAAAGTTCTGATTGAGGCACTTGGCTAACAAAACGTTCGCAGGAGAAAGAGTGCCTTATTGTCGTCTTGAAATAAGCCAATGTTGGACGGAACTGTTATCCATGTTGTGGAAAGTTGCTGCAGGATTCTATGTTTTCCATTCATCCAGAAATGAGCTGTTTACGCGGAACTGTTTTCGGCATCTTATTTCAACAGAATTTTTTTCTCCTTTTTTGTTTTTTTCTGTGGAAGAGTCCTTGCATATGCTGATAACATGTTCACGACTTCGTTCGATGACGGAAACACGTCATCATCTGGAATCTTAGCTGTACAATGACAAATCATTTGAAAAATAAAAAATGTAAAATCACAGAAAAAGAATCCCACTCTTTTGTCTTTTCAACGGGTCATCAATGACACCGCACACATGATTTGAGTGACAATTTGTTCCTGGGAAATGGGTGGTGCAGGAGGAAAGAGCTCACCAGGTCACTGCGCAAAAGGGCTGATGTCCAGCAGAGATGTCCTGTTTGCCTGACAAATGTGGCCTGCAGCTCACTCCTCAGGACTTCGTCAGCGAAAGTGGCTTGGTAAAAATAAGTCATCAAAAAAAAAAAAAAATCATTTGCAGGTGTTTTTGTGTGTGTGCATTCCAAGGGGAAAAATCTGATTTTCACTTCGCTGCTTTGAAAAAGGTGCGAAGTTGTGTTCGATCTCCAAGTGGTTCAGGCTCCTTTGGTTTTCCCTAACCACCCCTCCAACCTGCTTGTCACTCCCCCATCACTGGTCAAAATGTTACCCCTTCCCCACTGATGTGTCACCTCCCCCTGTCTGAAAAGAACAGATGTGTCACCCCCTCACTGATGTGTCAACTCTGATTTGTCCACCATCACCATCGAGTGAATACGCTCAAAGCTCCCTTGCAGCCGCGACCAAAACCGATTTCACGTGCGCAAAGTGTCAGCCGCGAAACACCCGCTATCAAAATACGGGTAGTCAATGTCAGCGAATGTTTTTGCACTGGTGGAATTAAATCTAGATACAGCTGTTGATCAAAATCTATTTTCATTTAGAGCTGTCTCTTACACAGGTTTGTGGCACGAAGGTTTCAGTTTCGACCTAAGAGATCAGACACATATGACTTTTAGATCTAGTCGTCTTCATCTCGCATGCTAAAAATTCAGAAACCTGCATTGCGAAGGCTGTTATCTTTTGCTTCACCACAGGAGTAGACTCTACATAGATCTGGGTCTATCTCATGTACGGGGTGATGGTTTGTTGATCCAAGTGTGGAAAAAAAAGCTGGGAGGCCAACAAAATGTTGTCCAGACTGACAAAGTCACGCAGAATTTTTTTTTTATTGATCAAAGAAATGGCGAACCTCAGAAATGTGCCTGAGAGAAGAACGAAAAACTGGAGATTTGACCAGAAGGCGAAGTGCTGCCGCCATCTCCGTGCACAGTCAGGGGTGGGGGTGACATGTCAGAGGGGCAAAGGTGGGGCGACACATCAATGGGGGGAGGGAGTGACATTTCCCCAGTGGGGGGGGGGGGGTGGTAGCATCTTCAATGGTGATCTTGACTTGTGAATTGACCAGCGATGGGGGGGGGTGGTGAGCTGACAAGCAGGGGTAGGTGGGGTTCGAGCAACCAAAGGTCTGTCTGCTCCAATAATACTTCGCTCCTTTTTCAAAGGCAGGTGTGGCGCATGTGGTTGGGGGAGAGGAAGACCCCAAAATTGACATCTTCAAAGTAGAAACATGTAGAAACACAAAATATTTTGAGATCTGAGTGTTCTTTGTTGACCATTTCGGTCTCCAAAGTTTGATTTATTGTAATTTTTCAATTCATGTTTTGACCTCGCCTACACGAGTTGGAGGAATCTCCACAGGGCTTCATTCACCTGTTGATCTATTTGGTGTTTATGTCTCAAACCTTGGATCTCAGTGAGCCTCATGTTTGGTGCATTTTGTTCATTTTTTCGCCTTGTGAACTTTCGGCAGCCATTTGGTCAAAATTGTGAATGCAGGGTAGGGTATGTTCTGTTGGCAAAATTGTTCCCGTGAATGAATCTAGGGGGAGGGGAGCTCCGCGTACAGGCAACTGAAACTGAATGTGCCGCACGTTCAACTAAAAAGTGGCCAACAGTTTGAGCCAAATGTCGCCAGCTAGTGTGACATGATGGATGAGGGGCCCGAACTCCGGGGATGACATTCGCGGGAGCGCAATGAAAGACCCAAGGATCTTTGTTCGCGCCAAATGTATTTGTGCCCTCGAGGCAGGGAATGAATGCAGTTTTGGTTCGTCTGTCCGTGCACTCCCCCTCACTTTGGTTCCTGCCCAGGCGACGTGGTTGACAACCTCTGCTGAGCACTGTGTGTACAAATCAAACCGACTCATCAAAAACCGCCCTTGTTCCCTGAAGCTGGTTGGTCATCAAATCAAAACCTTGGGTTTCAATTTGGAGAACAGATTTCGGGGGGGGGAGAGAAACTTGAAAACTAGTAGTCTTGTGGGTGAAGCGACTTCAACACTGTCAGAAGTGTTTCCCTGGCGTACCAGTACATGTACACATGACTTGCGGCCAATGGTATTTTATGCAAGAGAAATTGCTGTTTTGAATCTCATTATCCAAACTTTCTTGTCAAGAAAGGTTACGTTCTCGTATTCCGGCACCCGTTGTCAGTTCAAAAACAAGTCAGTAATTGCTTGCTTTTGTGCACTTCATAAGGACTGAAAGCCACCTTTGAAGGACCATGTCAACTGTGGGTCTGTTTCCTCTCTTCTAGGATCCCACAATTTGATATCATCGGACGACAAGTAGACATGGACACAAAGGTAGGTGCGGTATCTTTTTTCTGCATGTGTTGGGATTCGCGCACTTTAGCAGAGAACTGGTCCAAAACAAAAGTTGAGTTGTGAAACAGATGCTCTTATTTTGAAGTAATTGACGAGAGGTCAGTGGTGACAAAGAGAGATAAAGGATCGTCTTTATGAAGCACACGAGTTGTGTGAGATTGCTGTTCATCAAACATCTTTATCTGTGCAGGACCACTTAAATTGTATTTTGACAAACCTGACGTGTTCACAAAGGCCCACAGTCAGCGCAGATTTTTGATCAAAGTCGGGGAGTCATACGAGCGAGAAGAAACTGATCTTCCTGAAGTCAGATCGTTTGCATTGTTTTGAGACTGCTTCCAGAGACCCTCGACTGTCAAGCATTCGGCAAGATTCACGTGCAAAAATTCTATGTCACCTGGCCTTGGAAGGTGGGAAAGGGGGGTGTGTCTCATCGTAGCAACAGGAACGACATGAGACTGTGAGGTAAATGGTGGGGCATATGCACATCAGAGCCCTTTCGATGAATTCAGTGTCTCTTTTGAGGCAAAAACTGGACATGTGGACATAAAGGCCAAGCACTTCGCTCCCGCCGTGCACTCCCGGGAGAGGGGGACACCAGTGATTGGGGGGGGGCATCCCTATATGGGAGTGACTGTCAGACATGTCAGTGGGGGTGGTGACACATCAGGGGGAGGTGACATGTCAGTGGTGGGTAACATAAACATCCGTGCGGCAGGGAAGGTGACGACAAGTCAGAGGGCCATCAACAATCTCCACTGATGAGAGCAACTCTGTATTATGATGTTGTTCTCTTCTTCGACACTGGCGCCGTTGTGTTTTGCGTTTTGACATTTTTGCTGCAGATGCAAAAAAAAATGGAAATTAAAGTTGAAGCTCCTGTTTCGTATTTGTTGTTACAACTTGGGGTGTTACGTACACGTTGAGGTTGGGCATAAACAACAGCACATGGTACGTAGAGATCTTGTTGATGTTGTAACTATTCCTGGAGCTTCCCCCGTTCTGCCTCAGCAGCAATTTGTTTTCGCTGATCATTTCTAAGATTTGTGAACTTTTCACAGGCCCGTGTTTCGCTCGCTGCGGAGATTGCAGGGATTTTGTTCTGAGGAAAGGAACAAGAGAACGCAGAAAAGTTTGCAAAATTGACAACAATCACATGCGTGCAGCTGTGAGTGAATGAAAAATTGGCTCACATGTATTCAGAGCGATCAGCATCGTTGTTGTTCAAAGGCACGAAGGATAAATGGGAGACATTACGATGCAGGATCCTGAATGTGGTGGCACATAGCAGAACATTATCGACTGATTCTTCAGGAGGTCTTGCTAAGGAGCTTTCGTTGCCAAAGGCGGGTAGTCGCAGCGATGGTTCAGGAAGGAAGAAAAGTCAGAAAACAAGGTGAACATGTTTCACTTTTTTCCCGCACTAATGGCTTTCAAAATGCTGTCTGTTTAGCGGAAAATCTGTGAACAGAACGAAGCGAAGGACAAACTGCTCGAGGTGTTTGAAGATCCTGTTACAAGGTAAAGGCGCTTCGTGACACGAATTCTTGTTGTTCCATTCCTGTTTAGGTTTTTGAGAATTTTTTTTTTTTTTTTTTTTTTGGGATTCCATTTATTTTTTCATTGCAGTTGCATTTTGGAAGATAAAAAACATTTGCACGTGCACCATTTCTAACTTGTACAGTGTTGTGTTTTTCCTGGCAAATTCTGTCCATTTGTCGGACGCAATTCCTGTTTTATTCGCTGCGAATGCTATCAGAAACAGGACCACTTGGCAGTACTCCCACAACGTTCTTTCAGGACAAAATTGTCAACAATGTTTGGTGTCATCTTACAACACGACAGCACAACCATTGAGAAGTCAGTTATCGTTGACCATATCAAGTAGTGAACAGTTGACAGAAATTGCGATGAACTCTTCAAGTTTGTGTGCAAAAGGAGATTTATTTCACATGGTAGGGTTCAAGGTTTCCAAACAATTTTGGCCAGAGATGTGTTGTGCTGTAAATATTTACGGAGTGAGTGTAAATGGATGTGTTGTAACAATTGGACGTGATTTGAGATGCGAGGACAAATATTTTTGAACGAAGACAGAATCATTGTCCACAGTCATAATTTTACGACATTTGTTGTGAATTTATGGGTGGTCTTGCTTTTCAGCCAGGGGCAGGTTCAACGAACTGTGAGCGCTGTGAACTGTGAGCGCTGGAATATTATTCAGCATTCCTTGGCGCACAAGATGTGAATGAATAACTGTTATTTGTATTTGGCTTATGGAGAAAAAATATCAAATGGTGCAGTACTCTGCGGGGATTTTGAGACACAGTACAATTCTGAAATACATGTACTCGCTGCTTTATTGGCAACAATACAGTGCGTTTATGATGCAGTTTTGACTCGTTCAATTGTGCTCAAACGGGCACCTTTGAATTCATGAGAAACGAACTTATTGATGTGGAAAAAATACCCAGAAAAGACACTTGTTACCAAGAGTGTGTCGTGGTGTTCTCGCTTTGCGCTTGCAAATCAAAAGGTGAAGAAGAAAGCTTGCAAGGATAATAGAGTTGGTTTGAATGGGAAAATTGTGTCACGCATCAAGTGTTGTCAGCTCAGTTCATCAGAGTGGTTTCATTGGAGACGTGGCTAAGTTTACAAAAGTCCTGGCTGATTTGCTGAACGATGACTTTGTTTGGCAACATCCTTTTGAGTGAACTGATTCACTTTCAGCGCCATCAACATAAAAAATGCTGCTGTTGCGTTCAACCTGCTTAGTGATGCAGACTGGTTTTGGAAGGACAAGACAGACAACAACCCGACAGGAAAAAGTTCTTTTTGTTGAAATATGGTAGGTTGTTTCAAAATCTTGAACCCACGACAAATTGTACTCAGTAGGTATTGATCTTTCTTCCGGTGGACGTGTTAATTGCAGCTCTGCAACATTGAAATTGAAATGCAATCAATACATTGCTCTCGACACAGCTGCAGCTTTCGTATCTCCCGTTCTGACGGTGAACTGCTTTCAGCTGCATAGTTGCTACGGAATAGCAATTCTTCCAATGCTTCTTGTTGGATAAGACGGGAAACGTTGGATTCCTTTGTGATTTTGGCAAAGCTAACAGGAAGCCTCACCTATTGGGAGATAAATCAGGCAAAGTGGATGTTATTGTAGCCCTTGTGCTTGTTGTGTTCCACTGAGAGCTGCCAGTGGTATCCTGTGCTGTGCTTCGTATGTTGATGAGCGGACTTCAACAGCTTGGACGGTGAAACCACCATCATCAAAATCAGCTTAATGAAGCCTGCTTCTTTTCTGCTTCGCGAACACCATGTGACTGCTATATGGACATGTACTGATCATTGTTGTACGTCTTTGGGTGTGCTTGTGAAGGTCTTGCCTGGAGTAGAGATTGTTTGGTCTTCATGGTAAGTTTTGTGACTTGTTTTGGTATGCGTAGTCTGGGATACAGATCGTCATGAGAATCATCAATTTGTTCAATTTCGAGCAGAGAACGTGTATTTGTTTCGAGCTACAGTATTTAGTGTTGTTGGAATAAAATGGATGCGTTTGCGTTTGGCCAGATCGTTCAGACAGAATCTGTTCAGACCACCGTGGGTCATTGCGAACTTGGCGTACAGCTGTTGTTTACCGTGTTGTGTCAAACAAAATGTATTTGTTTCCACATTCACAACAATTGCGCACTGCACTGGGTACCTGGTAGTATCTTAGGTGCACTGAAGACGAGAGGGGAAGGTGTAGTAATTTCTAAGGTAACTCACAACATTGTAGGTTTCAAGGTTATGTTTGAATGCGTTTGGTGTGGAATCCTGAAATGTACAGTGTTTCTGTCTTGGGATCTTTTGTGTTGAAAGGGCTGTGAAAGTGGTTGGTTCTGTCGGAAGATAACCGTGTCAAGAACTGTGTGTAACAGTGGTCATCATTCATTGCAGGCGTCGGTAGGAGACTCGTCCAGCAACAAGAGGCCGATCACTGAATCCTCCGAGAACTCGGAACCTTCCAAAGCTGCTAAGCCACAGTTTAAAGTAAGCTCTCTGTTTATTTACGTTCATTAGAAGATTGGTGCTCTCACATATCCGCCGTGGTTTACCACAGCTTCTTGTTTACATCAAACTGAAGTTTTCCGAAGATTACAAGTATCAAGCGGACACGGGTACTTTTGGCTGTGCGCCCGTCACTTGCTAGTTTTCTCCCGTTTGCTTTCAGATTGGAGATTTCGTGTGCATCAGTGGTGTGAAGAACGGCACAGTTCGCTACTACGGAAAAACACATTTCGCCGAGGGTGAATGGTGCGGTGTTGAACTAGAGGATGCAGACGGCAAGCACGACGGGACTGTAGAGAATGTCAGATACTTTACCTGCGAGAAAGGATACGGAATATTTGCCCCTCTCAGTAAAGTGGAACTCCTTGAATCCTCCAGGAAAAGGACTGATGAAAACGGAAACTCAAATCAAAGTGCAAAATCAAAATTAGTGCAACCAAAATTCAAGTCGAAACTATCAAAACCGAAGGCCATAGTTCGGCCTCTCAGCAAGGAGAAAACTAGGGACACTGAAGGAGAAAGTTCACATCAGAGTGGTGGTATTCCCAAACCGTCTAAGCCATCGAGATTACCAGTGAAGCCAGGGCACGCACAAGAGAGCGTTGTTCGGAAGGTCAAGTCGAAATCCAAGAAAGAATCGGTGAAAAACGTGACATTTTCTGTGGATGTGGATAAATGTGAAGACGACAACTTCGACTACGAGATTCCTGAAGTAACAACTCCTTCTAGGGTTGATGCTGTCAGAGCATTGACATTGGCTTATGATCTTGAATCCAGTGGATCAGACAGTGAAAACCGAGCTGGAAAGCAGCGGTGCATGAACGTAACTTTCACGAAGGAGAATTTCGACAAACCACAAAAAGGAAAAGGTGATCACAGTTCCAAAAAGGCTGGAAAGCCAGAAAGCACAAGCAGCGGAAAACAAGAAGCAGGGCTGACTTCTCCGCTGCCAGACTTGTTAACCTCTGCTACTTTTCATGCTGCTTTCGAGCCCAGCGACGATGCTGGGGAGGCTATGTCTGAATCTGAGGCAGAGGAAGATCTAGAGTTTTTGTCCCAATCCAACGCTAGTCAAACCTCTAGTCTGGGCATTCTTGGAGAGACTCAGCTGGCGGCAAACAGCCTGCTGACCTCGGACTTCAAGAGACAGTTCTGCCGACAGAAATCAAAAGACAGTGTGGAAATTAGCGAAAAAGAGTTGGACAGCGAAATAGCTGGAGTGGCGACACCAGAAGTGCAGAGCGAGGTGGAGATGTCCAGCTCCACGATCAGCTGTGATTCTGTTCAGCAACCCAATCTGGAAATTGACTCAGTGAAGAGAGAACAGCACGAGTCAGCTTCAATACCATCGTCTCCAGCCAAAGTGTTGATGAGCAAAAAGATGGCAAGTCAAGATCCTGGCGTGCTGGCTGAGAGTGATGCAAGTGCAACAGCGATCCCTCGAATGGAGGGTGAGAAAATTGGCAAGTTGCAGGGTAACGAGAAAGAGTACCCAGGGGACTTGGGCGAAAATGAAGATGAGGTAGACGGTGCTAACATCACGGCTTCTATTGAGCTCGCCAAAGCAGCTGTGTCGCAGTACGCTGATTTAGTGCAGTCGGCAGAGGCTGAACGCGCCAACAAAGAAGCGAGGGACACGGAAAAGGCGGCGAAGAAGGCGCGCCTGGAGGAACTGCGGGCTAAACGCAGGTCTGTGGAGATGGACGTGGACGCGCCCGGTGAGGACCATCCCGAGAACGTACTGGTGGAGCTGAGAAGCGGCTTCACGGGTCTGGAGCGACCACTGTCCACCTGCAGCACAGACACGGGCATCTGCATGGATTCCTCCATCACGTCTATCGAGTCGGACTACAGGAGAGAACGACCGCTCTCCCTCGTCTCGTCAGTCAGCACAGACGCAGGTACATTTCCTGGTCAACTTTCCACTTTTATTTTTTTTTTTGACTCTCAGCTGTCAGTGTTTTCGTTTGTCCTGAACTCAGCTGTATTGAGTTGGTTTTGCTGTGGTGGTATTTATTTTCGCACATTGATGCTCAAATTTATGTAATGCACGCAATCCTACGCTCAGTTGCCTTTTGCCATCCTTCCTTTGTGCGGGGACATTTGTCAAAGAAAACAGTAACCGTCTGGGCATCCCCCAGTATTCACCTTCCAATTGAGTCTCACGGCTGTTTTCCATAACTCACATTACAAAGCTTTACTGTCAAACATTTGAAAGAGAGCTGAGGACAATTTCCAATTTTGTGATGCATCCTCTCGGCGCTCTCATCACAGAAATTAGAATTGGTACCTTGGAATGTGTTTGCAGCTGAGACAGTAAATTTGCACCTGAAAATAGTTTCCGCAGGTTAGCTTATTAGATGAGAGAACGCACCTGAACAATCATGGGTTGCTACTCAGGTGATTTGACTGAATTTATGATTTGAAAACTGTATTGAAACACTGCCTTAGTCACAAACACCAGACCACGTCTCCCAAAGCTGGTTGCAACAGCCACATCAAAGCATCGCAACAGATGAGTCACTGTCCTGGCTCCTGCTCCTGCAGAGAACTGCAGATGAAGTCATCACTGTAATCATTTGTGCGCCCTCCCTACAGATTCCACAATCACAACATTTTTTGACACTGACAAGGTCCTTTTTATCTTTGTGGATGATATGAAATTCGTGGCTGGCTTCATCTAACGGTTTACAAATCCGACAACATTACTCCTTGCTCACTTCAGACCAACCATACCGCCTGCAGAAACCAGAGGCATAGTTTTGGTTTGGTTTCGCAAGGTTCAGTGGAACTGGGCTGTGAAGCGCGATCAATTGAGCGTGATTGTTCCCCGGGGTCACGCCCTCCTTCATCATCATCATCCCGCACGCGACCGACACATGCAGCCGCCGCAGCTGTGATTCCACTTCTGTGTTGTGTATCCATCTGCTCAGTGCGTCACATTGGGGCTCTTTTCATCGCCATTGCGTCATACTGCGAGTAAAGCTGGGCATGGGCAGAGTTGGTCTTTTGCTTTTACATCATAAGTTGGAACCAAAAATTACACATGGGAGTCGTAACACCAGTTTGTCCGTGGGCAAGAGGATGAAATTACCGTAATTTTGCTGTTTTTATCAGCTCGTCAAAGTTGGCGCAGCATATAGCAGTTCAAAAGAACAGTGTTGAAATGTTCATGCTTGTCAGAGATATCTCTGAGGCTCACTGAAGAGAAAAGACAGCTCCACATTGTACCAGCGCACGAAATTTTCCCTCATCTCAAAACTTTCCTGTTCAGATGGTTTCTGTTGTGACGTGCCTGATGTTGTGATAAAACACCTAGTTGTTTTCAAGGTCTGAGGGAAGAGGCAGCAACTGATACAGATTTTTGGCAGTTAACCTTCTGCATAAACATGCAAAATCAATCAGCTTCAGAGCAAAATCTGTTACGAGGTCAAGTCCCTATCACTTAGGATCTGTGCCAACTCTCAATATCTTTTTGTTGACTGTGTACGCTACATGTGTGCATATTCCTGGCATCTCTGTTTAGTCTTTCCCTGATGCAGGTGTCGAAGGATACAAGGAAACTGTGCTGATAAGTTTCTGCCAAAAATGCTCTTGTTACTGCAATCTTTCGAAAATTAAATTCACAAGTATCCCCCACCGAGTGATGCTGAAATTAAATTGGCTTAATTAATGACACAGCGAACATACCGTAATCGCTCGTGTATAGGTAACACTTTTTTGTACCAAAA
>JAAUYG010032950.1_pt1 | contig 13693 bp, 9 predicted proteins | sample 7278091 | NCBI WGS metagenome assembly JAAUYG01 (sample SAMN14350201, study PRJNA611818) | marine sediment metagenome | isolation source: surface marine sediment (0.6m) | place: French Polynesia: Moorea | collected 2018-08
ATAATGATGATGATGATGATGATGATGATGATGATGATAATAATAATAATAATAATAATAATAATAATAATAATAATAATAATAATAATAATAATAATAATAATAATAATTTAACACGACTGAGCATGTACAGGTACGGCTGGGCGACCAGAATAAATGGAATTAGTATTGATAAAGACCAGCAGCAATGGGGAAATCATGGAATTGATCTACCGGTACATATAGCAGCGGCTGGCGGGGTTTCCCTGGTCAGAGGCTCTGATTGGCCGGTCTGCTCCCTAATTGGCTGATGTTTTCCCCGGTACTTCAGTCGGATACTGTGTCTGGATTAGACGATGTCTGCAGCCACGGAACACTGGGCCCCTGCTCCCTGTGCTGCAACTAATTACCTCAATCTATCCACACTTCGACCATGGCCGCTCGCAAAACTGACAGTCAGACAAATTTTTGCGAAGTGCGAAGGAACTTGAAGAGAAAACAAGACCCGAGGCAATGTTATTGGGAGCCTTGGCCCCCTTGTCAAGTGTTCGAGGGAAGCGCCAATTTCTCGGCATCCCTTCAATCCGGGACTGGCATACCACTTATTGCTGCCCTGGCCTGGAGGGGTGGCAGGGTGCAGCCAGTCAGTCTCTTTATTCCAGTGTTCCGATTCTTCTGTAACTTCGCCCGTCACGTGTGCCCCACCCCACACGGGGGGAATGCCCCACAGCGCTACACCATACCTTGGTATAAGTATCTTGAAGGATACAATGGACGTCTACATGTACTTCGTCATTACTGCTGTACGCAATCGTTAGCAACGCAGAAAACTAAATATGATCGTTTACGTTATAAACGGTCACATTTTACCCATCATCATCATCATCATCATCATCATCATCGTCATCGTCATCACCGTCGTCCTCCTCTTCATCATCATCATCATTTAAAAGACAGCCAGGTGTCACAGATCGTGGCTTGATAATCAATTCAAAACCTCGGGAGCTCACAAGACTGCAGGAAGTCCTACCTAGCCCCACACCTTGGCATAAGGACGACGAGAGGCATTTCCTGACCAGCAGCAGTCTGTGTCACAAGGACCGGTATATTGCCAAGGAAAAGCAGCCACTTGGCTTATCTCAGTCACTGAATGGCTTGCCAAAGGTGTAACGGTTATTTGTACGATTCGGGAACACAGAGGGTGGGGGGTGGGGGTGTATTCTGGACACCCCGGAAGTCACTCGGGTTCAGAGGGTCAGCTATAAACACGTGCCACTGCGCCGAGTTGCGTCCACCGGGACATTAGCGTGGGAAAGCAAACAGAGATTCCAGACATGTACTTTCCTGGCTTCTTCTAGTACTCGCAGTACTTGAAAGAATGATTTTCTACGACGGTTCAGACCTTGCCGTCTGTACCAGACAGATATTGATCCATACGTCTGAGCAGACAAATTGCATTTCAATTGCAGGGCTATGGGCAAGGTCTCAGAGAGAGGTCGCGGGCGAACTCAGCCGGCAAATTGCCCCAAAACCACTTGTCTGCCGAGGATAAGCGCAAACTAGGCAATCACTGGACTGGCCACCAATCGCTGAACTGTCCAAACTGTCCACGCAGGGGTCACTGCCATGGATCAGCACAAAGATGTGTACTCGTACAGGCATGGTTGCTACCCTGTACATGTACCTTTGTTCTCAGTCTCAGGTCATTAGTTTCACCGTGACGTCTAAGAAATATAATGTTTTCAATGGTGAGCAATATGCCTTTTTGAATGGAGAATCAGAGGCCATAACCCGTGTGTTGTTCCCCCGGCATTCGCTAGACTGTACACCAGAAATACCCTAGGTAACTGCCCAATATGAACTGGGACAGAACTGGATGAAGAATTGGGATTCCGGCCCTTTTATCGCCTACAGACTATCCAGAAAGATACTTCCAATTCCTCATTGGACCGTATTCTTTCCATCCTCATACCCCAGAACGTGAGACGGATGAGAATGAGCTGCTTCAGTTAAATTCTGACGACAGCTGTAATACATGTACTCTAGTGACTCGAAAAATATCCGAAACCATCACACAGTATTAACATACATGTACGTACATCGTGATGTCACACATGTACTGATGTATAACATTGATTGTGTTCTTACCTGGATCTCTGTTGTCCGCCATGAGCCTTCAAACATTGAGTGAGCAATATATACATATATCCAGGGTCAATGTAACAATATCAAACTCTCCTCCCCCCGTCAGGTTTTATAATTAAAGAGCCGCCTTCCCTATACAGCTATACAGCCGATTCCTGCTGTTGTGTAATACTCAGGGAGCTTCCCCCACAGTGTGCGGAGCCGCTGTGTTGCTGCCTTTCTTGTCTGCCTGGCTGGCTGGGCGGTTGCAGGGGGAGCAGCCCTGTAGCTAGGGGAGGCCCAGTCAGACTGCCAGCTTACTCCCTGGTCATGTCTAGCCAGGCATCCACAGCAGGCTTCACACTGACTGATACATAGACAATAACGATTACATCAAAGACGCCTACACCTCTTACAGTTCAATTGCAGTACACTTCCGTGTACTTATCCAATATTCCAATGTTCTGCGGCTCCCATCAGCTCACCTCACCTTTCCCAGCCTGTTGAGTCAATCTGTGGCTTTCTGTTTTTCCCGGTATAGCAGTATTAGATCCGAAAAAGAACCTGAGTCAGTCTATTGAACTACGGTAGTCCTATACAGTTACGTTTCCCCGTTTGTTCGGTTTCTTTGTTTCGGTTTCAGTCCCGCCTTTGGTTCCACTGAGCAGTAACGTGACTGGAGAGATTCCTGTTTCTCAGAGTTCTGGAACTGGAATGCTCCTAAGGTTTACAGCGGAAAGGGAATTTCAAGCTTTAGTCTGAGACCTGCTGAAGCGGCCGTGGGCTGCCTACCTCCAGCCTGCATGGCGTTAGTGCACTCTACCTGTCCTCACCCCAGGTCCAGGGCAAGGCTTATCACCGTCCTTGGCCTTCCCTTTTCCCTGGAGGGTCGCTTCCTGATCGATCTCCGACTGCTGCTCACACTGGCTGAATCTAGAACTTCTTCACTCACACTGGCTGAATCCAGAACTTCTTCACTCAGGCTAGGGGGATGAGATGTGATGGAAACGTCTCTACAAAACACCTCATTTGTCATGCTTCCCAAATCATTAAAGATTTCAAGGCCACGTACGGATTCCTTCCGCCTTTCTTCAACTGCTACCTTTCATCAGCAAATAATTCAGGTCTTTGCATACGATACTAACGCCACCTAGAATGAACTGTTGCGATTTCTTTGCTTTATTTTTGAGGGTATACGCGCAGTTGCATAAAAAAGAAGGTACGACTACCTCAAGATAGCATTATCTGTTGTGTTCAAAAGAGCAATGGAGTGGCCATAGTAGTAGGCATGTCACATTGATTTGTTACTGATACAGACTGCAACTTACTATAATTACTGTAAACAGTTGTGCGGTATTTTTTGTCAGACAAGTAACGTCAGTTCTGCTTGTTAAATTTACAGGGGGGGGGGGGGGTGCTCAAATGGATCTAGGGCTGGGTACCAAACTGTAGGTGCTGTACCAAATCGTAGGTGCTGTCCTCGGCAGCCGTTTCAGATATTCTTTTTACTACGAATGTATCTGCAATCTTATACTGTATTTCAGATATTCTCTCGTACAATGTCTCAACATTGGTCTCCATACTGCCCTCAGACCCGAGTTCCAGTTTTGTTACTGGAGAAAAACATCAACAAGGGAAGGGCAGCCTCCCTGAAGGCGGTGCCAGGTGCCTGACCTGGCCAGGCCGCCAGAACTCCCCCAGTATATAGGTATATATCCCGGCTCCAGGAACAGGAGTGATAAGACCGACGGTTTGGCTTACCTCTGCTCCAGACACCCGGGATCTCCGTAATCTAGGTCAGCAAATCTTTACCTTACACCCCGGCCCTATAGTCCACACACAGAGATAATCCCAGGTCGATGTTTGTTGCCTACCTGTGGCCATTACCCGTTACACCTGATATTTACAGGCGGTGTCTGCTGCCCGTGGCTGATCTGATCGGAGCAGGAACAAATATGTCAGTAGATATAAACGGGGAAGAGAACCAGACCCCAGGGACAAACGACGTGTAAATGGCAGTGGATCGACAACTCGATCATTGCCCTGGCTAGAGAGCTGGTGTTCCCTCGAATCATAGATTTTTATCACATTATGATTCCTACAATTTATGACCATGACAATTTACATTACCGATTTGTCCAGACTTTACGCATGCCATACAATGTAGGCCTACTAGTAATTTAAAGCGTTCGTTAGTAAAATAAAATGACTTTAACTTCCCCAGTTTTCAATAAAATAATGTATGTATTACACTGAACACCGTAAGTAAAGAATGGCATACTTTACAAATACATCTATACATTATGTGACTGCAGCTAAGATGCGTCGGATGCTGGGTACTGGCAAAGCTATATGTGCAATGAACGATCTATAGCTGAACAAAAAGCTCCAATCTGAACTTTGGCAATATTGTTTCCCGACTAGCCGACTATAGTTTTGCCACTCCATTAGCGGCAGACGTTGTTTGCCGTTCTTCTCACATGAAGATAAATGCTGCCATGGAGTCTCGGAACAGCACACTCCCCAAATAAAGGCTAGATACTAGCGGTGGGCGGGATTCATTAGTAACATTATTTTTTATTAAAAGACTGAATGCATGCGTGAGAACATAGAGCTGTCCAGTTTCAGAGTTTCTTGGCTGCGCTGATAATGTCATACGATTACTGATGCAAGGTGCATGTGTCTTCTCGTTAAATGTTTCTTCCTGAGCCAATAGCAGATCTATATAAAATGTAGGCCCATGCATGTATTTGCACACAGGAAGTAATGGTGAACACAATAATCTTCTTAAGCGTTCTATCCTTCATTGACACTTAAATGTGCATGGTTAAAAAGATCATCTTGTATTGTCCCAGGGAATATTGGTTGTGGTCGACCGCACTCAGTTCAATGGCAAGTTTCTACACTGATATAAGCGCGACCGACCAAACCCGTCATACAGTTTCCTTGGAAACCCTTAATCTATAGACTAAACATTTCAAATGATCTTACATTTCAAATGATCTTGTCCCGCACGTGCCGAAACCCAGAGAAGGGTCGTATGTCATACAAGGAAATGGTTTACTATGGCTTCTGATATTTGGGGTATTGTATAGACACACAGGCAGTATCGAGGTTGTAATGAGCTGTGGTAGTCTGGCGAGCTACATAAACAGTGACCCGTCTGGAAATGGACCACAGCAATTTTCAGGAGTGCTCCAGAACTGCGGTATGCGACAGATTCGACCATCAAAATTTCATCCGGAACTTCGGTAAAACCGAAGCTTCGGTTGGCAGTGTGAACGGGGCCTAAGCCTGCATCCTGATCCCATGCACGCACGCTTCTATATGATACACGACAAATAGTTGTAATGAATCACTTGCCTTCAAAAGGGAAGATCGCCAGATGCGGAAGAAAAAAGTCCGCTAAATGTTTACCGTTTTGCGTTAGCATTTCCAGCCTAGTTCCCGTTCTGGTGTCGAGTCAACTCCGATTCGACATCAAGAAAACAAAGCCAAGAGGTCAATCACATCATTTCGACTGTGGAAAATGACTGGGGGAGTCTGTCATTTCTTGTTTATCTCCTCTGATGACAGTTTTATGGATATACGACGATGTTGAGCCCACCCAGACTGGGTGAGCACCACCTCTGACCTGTCTGATGTAAGAGCGGCCCGCCCGCCCAGGACGCAGCTAGGCTCCACAATTTTGGCCGGGGTCCGGTGGTACCGAGTATTTGGGCGTCACCCCGGGGGCCCAGGGGCCGCATTCCCTCCCACCTCACCATCTGGTCCTCGCCTAAATTACCCGGAACAATTAGTTCTGGGCTTCCCACAGCGGAATAGAAAAAGGCGGCCGGAGGAGAGACTACGCACAGTGCATAATGCTAGACAGGAAAAGGTACATGTAGATGTGTAACGTCTGAGAAAAAATTGGCATACCGGTAGTTGAATCTGTATCTATGGGATACAAATTTCCTAGACATTTCACGTGCCTTCAAAAACAAACAAGAATACTGCAGCTCAAGTGAGCTTTATGGGCTTTGCTTCCAGACAGCTACAGAGCCCTACTGATATTCTTCATTATAGTTTTCTATCAAGGGTAAGGGAAACAACAGAAACACAGAGATTAGAACGGGAGGAAGGAAAGAAAAATTGACTCAATCGTCGAAGAAAACAAGATGAAATGAAGAAATAACGAACAAACTGGGAATAACGAATTAAAAAGAAGATGAAGAAAGAAAGAAAGCTAGAATATGATACCGGTAGTCAGAAAAAAGAGATGGGAAGAAGAAAATTAAAGGATAGAAAGCAACAGAAGAAGGCGAGAAAGAAAGCACTTTATAGAAAGAAGAGAAAGACAGACAGACAGACAGACAGACAGAAAGGAGAGAATAATATTCGCTGAAGACAGACAAAATGGAAAAGAAAAGAGACTCAGTCGTTCACTAAGGAAAGAATGGTAACGGAAGAAAGAAAGAAAGAAAGAAAGAAAGGAAGAAAGGAGAAAGAAAGAAGAACGTAAACTGTGGAAGTGCAATAGTGCACATATGCAAAGAGTACATGTAAGTGCACAATCAATACGAAAGTAATATGAAATGAACAATCTAACCTGACGTTTACTGCCGAGTGAGATCAATGGCACCAAGTTACCCATCATACATCTGATCCGACATAAAAGATGCATCCCCATCTCCTGTCTAATCCGTAGTTGATCTTTCCTCTGAACTATACAGTTGCACAAGTAGTCACAGCGGTTTCCTACCGACTGGTCCAATCCCGACGGGGATTATGGATTTTATACCTACTGGCATAGTGTTGAAATTCATCATTAGGTCTCGTTTAGCCATGTGACGTCTTAAACTGATCCTATAATCGATCAGGCACTTCTCTGGCTGCTGGTCTATGGTTGGGGGAGGGGTAGGTACTAGGTATAGGCATCAGGAGAAGGTTACCGGCAATTCTACCCTCCCGCCGTCGTGTCCAGGCTCACATGTGGCTCCCACTACTTGCAGGGTAAGGTGGAAAAGATGGATGGCTTTTCACGCTTTTCAAAAAAAAAAAAAAAAATAGATACACTTGTAAGTGCAGATAAATAAAAAGGTCTATCTAGGGGGTGTTTAGCATATGTGTGTGCAGACTGAGTCAGCCAGCGTTTGGTCAGTAGGGCCAAGGTCAGTCAGTTCCTATCAGCTGTCTTTATCACGTTTCACCTACTTTCAGGCCATTTTCTGCATCCATCGAGGTGAAGCCGTGTGTTATAATGGCTTGCAGATTATAACGTTGCGTCAAACTGCACAGATGGATCAGCAAATTAGGAATGAGTGCGTGCGATGGAGCAGGTTTTGCGTGGATCACCAGGTGTCTACGAAGGCCAGCAAGCCGATAATTTTCCATCGTCATTCCCCACGTGTAGCTGTGTACTGTCCGTTCCCAGCTACAGTTGGGATCGTGAGAGTGAGGGTGTGAGCATCTCGAACAACCATAACACAATTTCACACATACATGTACATAGTACATACACGTATACATAACGAGTTTCTGTTCCATAGTTTATAACGTATAGCCCTCATTCTAAAAGGTAAAGAAAGGGAAGGAAAGCATTCTATGTATTCTTAAATGTGATTGATAGAAATACCTAGTGTATATGTTTATCGTCTGTTTTCTCTCACAGTACGTATTCTGCGGCTCTGACGTATTCTATATTGACGTCTGTTGCCTTTTGTGAGTATAATGCTGTTCTTCTTCGGTCAAAAAGTCGATCATCCTATACCGCCTATAATATTATACTGTACGCACTCTTCGCTGCCATGTCTGACCTTACCCGTCTGTTTACACAGCGCGGCTCCGGATTAACAAAACGTTACAGACCGGCATTATCATGGCAGCGAGTGCGTCGGCGGCCTTTTGTTTGTGTTTGTTTGCTCTGTGCACCAGAATATTATATTTCCCCATCCTATCTGCTGTTGCCACCACGTACAGCAGCGCGCGCCACCCCATGCCCAGGAACAGTATCCTAGCCGGAGAATAAAAGGAATGCGGGATGGGTCTTCCAATAGACCGCACAATCCCGATCTTTTAATACGCTACATGTATCATGTTTTATACACTTTTTATGAGAGATTGACTCCCAGAGGCCACAAATGTAGGACGTCTGCCGCGGCAGTGAATCACGGCGTTAAATTGCAGCGTCTATAAACACGTCCATTCCGGTGAATGAGGCGTTTATTACTGCTTTCCAGTTTTCAGGACTTAAGGCAATTGTAGCCTAAGTTTTTTAAGTTCTAAGTGGAACATTCAAACACATACAATCTCCACTCTTGCTCACTTCTCTCACACCAAACAAATAGCAGTAAAATATCTCTGTTTTATGAATATTGAGCATAAGTTTTTTTACTGGAATTTCATTTCGCAAATACGCTGTATCTAACTAAAATGTAACATTGAATTATTTAGATACGCAGCTGCGCGAATCAGGAACCATGCAATCTTTTTATAGAGTCCCAATTATTGTCCAGCGGAAACGCCTGGTAAGATCCAGGCACCTCCTGCCTCCCTAATCCTGAATACTGACCTTTCTGTGGGACTCACTAAAATGTTCTGGACAAAAACAAACCGTGAGAAGCCAACTGGACAGTCCGTGTTTTCCTGGAAGCCCATGATGCAGGTAAATCTGTACCCCACGGGATGTTGCCGGTGTAACGGAAAGAAAATGACCATCAAAGGGTCTGTCTGTCAAAGAAATACAGTTAGCAGGGGAGATGTTATTTAAACAGGCATGACCCGCGCCAGGGGTGATTGTCTGCAGTGCTGTCAGAAGGGTACTATTCGATCTGTGGAGGCCTGCTTATCAGCCGTGGCACTGACCACCCGGCTACACACGGAGGGCATACCTCCCTTGGACTAACAGGGCTCCATGCCTCCAGTCCTAGCCCATAGTGTTTGTACATACCGGTGATCCAAGGCATCACCCTTCTCTCAGAGAACGTGCTTGGTATTTATTTCACTTGAACAGACGGTATGATGGAGAAAGCGCTTAGTTTCAAACGAATACCCGAGTCCATCACTCACCAATTTGTATCCAGATCAAATGCTGGCCTTGAAGACACACTGGTCAGAAATTCCCGGAAAGACTTCCCCCCACCCCACCCCCACCCCACCCTACCCCACCCCAGTGGTTCATTACACTCGTGACACACGGCAATGGAATGCCGAGGTGCACGCTACTGCAATGTAGGTTGTCTATTTTACATACAAGATTTAGTACAATATCTATAGAATTTATACTGAGGCTCACACTTTCCAAGTGTTTTTTAAAACATTTTTATGTTAATAAATTACGGACTTACAGGCTATAGTTTATGAGTTCAGATATACTGTAATATTTTTAAATATTAATATTTCGTGTTTTTTTTTTGATTGGTTTTAATGTAATATTTTGAAATGCTTTATATAAGCATCGCCTTTGTATGTTATTGTTTGAGATTCATTGTATAAAGATTCGTACAGGTTGCAGCCATTTGGCTAAGATGGTTTATACCCCAAGTTGTATCGAAATTGTATGACATTATTAACAACAGAATGTGTTAAAAATTCGAACTTCTTTAAAATAAATTCATTCATTCATTCATTCATTCATTCATTCATTCATTCATTCAAGTGCGTTAACTATGAAAGACATATGCATTTCTAGTCCTATTTAGCTGAAGGCAAAATCCAGGTTGCCTGGGTTACGTGTAGAATTCAGTATCACGTGATAAAAATACCTACTATAGGTTTTGGATGGCAACTTGTAAACTGTTCAATAGCTATAAACCCTTGAAACAGAACTTTTTTGGTTTTTATGCTGATAGATTACTGTCTTGAGATTTATATCGTTTTACGACCTAGAAATAAATGTAACCCCTTATCTCAGCGTCGTGGCCGTTTCACTTGTTAAAGAGTTCATAAAAAAAACTCCTTTAGCTAAACATATTATGATGATCAACAGTTGTCAATGAGCTTGTGTTGCTGAATTTAGGACTCCCTGGGTCACCACGAGTTACTAGGTTCTAGGTTGTTACTGCGAACCTCTGTGCGTATTACGTGTGTAGGTGCTCAATGTATTGCGTTGGTCCTCCCTGCCTCCCACATACTCCACTGTACTCAATCCTAGAAACTTCTGAGGATTTTCCCGGGACCATCAACTTCCTGAAAGTCCCGCCACACCCACCAAACCCCATTATCCGGAGATGATTGTTTCCTCGTTCGTTGTGACTGACATAAACCACCTTATAACCCAGGAAAACGGTTCGTTCCTACCACAGGATGTCGGCCCGTTCTCGGGAATACGTCGACGCCTGAGTGACAGGACAGATGCGAGACCTCTCGCACTGGGATGGCCTCCGGGAAGTTTTTATTCTCCTAGATCGTGACTTCCTGACTTCCTGGAATGCAAGCTGCTGTATATGAAACGAAGCCCCAACCGTGTAGTGTGTTTCTTTTTTCTTAGTTTTATTGTGTGATATAATGCGATCTCGCAGGTATATTAATTCACATAACGACCCCCAAGATCTCACATGTACGTCAAACAAACTTGTGCGTAGCTGCCCTTCGATAGCTATAGTTCAGACTAATTAATGCAAGGTCAAACGTTCGACTATACGGGTGCGATGTCCCGTGTTTGATCATGTGTTGCACAAGAAATAAACAGCATACTAGGAAGTTCAGGACGCGGTCATCAAACCGTACAGCAACACAATATGAAGCTGAACCAAAGACAGTACATAGATCTTTGGCTGAACTGTTTGTGGGACAAATAGAAGTAAGAAAGAAGAAAAGAAAGTTGAGATTTCAAAGAATCGATAAGCATGCGGCCCACATCTGATCGGCCTACAGCCCGGGGCCCGGGGTGGGGTTGCTGCAGCCGGAGCCAAACTGGCACATTTATCCAGTGAAATAGCGGCCTCACACCTGGTTGTGCTGACAATAAACAATCTCAATCGTATATACAATATACATATGGCGAGGTTGCCTGATGACCGGTGGGGGGGGGGGGGGGGACATACACCACACGCCGGTCAAACCCCCGCCTCTGCCGTAATCCCACGGATTTAGGGGACCTCCTACCTGCAGAGCTCGCGGGGAACACATGCGGGCCATGTGAAACGGAGCGAGCGAGTGAAAATCCAGAGCCGTGTAATCAGGACTTCCCATTGTGTCAGAATATACACAAGGATGATGTAGTATGGCTAGCGAGGTGTTGCCAGGAAGCGGGGCTATGTGTGCCTACCGCTCGGGTAATGAATCTTCCGACTTGAGCGATAAGACATACCCGGAAGTGAAGCTAAGGCAATCATACACGCCTTTTGTTGCTCCAAGTGCGGTCACGTGGACACAGTTTTCAGCAAGTGTGAGGAACAATATGGTTACCATATCCCTTGGGGGTTAGTGATACAGAGTTTCTAGCAGCTGGCCACCAGTGTTGGAAAACCACCTCGGTGCCTGGGCGGAGAACTGCCAGAGAAAAACAGAAAGAAATCTCGACATATGATGTACAATAAATCGCTTCTACATGTAGCTTATCAGTCAGCGACTTATTGCTTACATATACAATCACAGGTGCCCCCTATCGGACACTCCCCACTACACTGAATCCCAAGTATTGGGCTACATGTAGTTCATGCAACTTCATTGCTCCTATTCTCACACAAAATGAGGTTAGTGATGAGGTTTTAAAGAGTTTTTTTTTTTTTTTTAGTGATTGACGTCCCTACCGTGGGTATCATATTCACATATTCATGGTATAGGTAGCCTATATATTACGATAACGGACTGACTCTTGTAGCCACGCGCCGTTATGCATTGATCTGGATCACTTTTACAGTACGCACGAAAGCCCTTTTTCTCAGAAAACATGAAGCACACAAAAGCTTGTTTGTTTTTTTTTTCGAACTTATTGATTTTTGAAATCTTGTGATTTTTCAAGATTTTGGATTTTTGATTGGTTTTCTTTTCGTTAACACAGGGCCATATGGGAGCAAAAAATTCAAAATACTTCTTATGTAACGGAACAAACATTTTTACAGGCTGTTGATGTCCATCCTTACATGTTGGTTGGACATCTGTCAAATTTAAATTATGATATTATTTTTATTGGCGATTTTTAGCTCCACCTGCGTCAGTAGCGCGAGCGTCCATCGTCCTCGTCTTTTCGTTGTCGTTGTCGGTCGTCCGTAAAATGCTTTTTTTTGTGGTGGTGGTGGGGGGGGGGGGGGGGCGTTCAAGTAAATTAAATTAAAATTGTTTGGCATGGTAGCTATTCACCATATCAAAAGACCATTTGTCTTGCTTTCCAAAATTTTGAGTTTTTAATTTTAATTATTTTTTCCTTTCTTTAACATGTATTAGACCGTATGGGATTAATAATGTCAAAACGCTACTCCTACGGTTTTGATTAATTTTCAACCAAATATTTTGTAATTTTTCCCTGTGACAGTCCTCACAAGTTTGGCTTTGGTATTTTGAAATTTCAAATTTATTATTTTGAAGACTGAAATTTAATATATTGGCAATGGGAAAAGAAAAATTTATAAATATCTTGGAAAGAGCTATTCGTAGAGAAAATTGGAGTAAAATATGGGACTCGAGAGTAATAGAATTAATTAACTGGAATACCTTTGATTTCGTAGGGTTCAATGTCATTTTGGGGTCATTCAGTGCACTTTCGATTTTTTCCGAAAAGGCGATATTCAAACGCTACTACTTCCACATTTATGTTTCTTTTCAAACCAAACTTTTTATAAGTATCCTCTGTAACAGTCCTTACAAATGTTATCTCTTATAATTTTGAAGTTTCAAATTGAAAATAAAAAAAGATATTGAAATTTAACATTCTGGCCAATGAGAACATGAGAATAGCAAATATTTTGGTAATTTCCAAACCAAATAGTGAAATGTGGGACTCAGGCACACCACAACAAAAGGGGTAACACCACAACAAAAGGGGTAGCTTTAACCGTGTAATGCCTAAGGTCAGTTGGTGCCCTTGTCTGGAAATGACCTGTAACTCGAAAAAGACTGGTCATGGAACAAAATGACTTAAATTTGAGACTTGAGGGTGCTAGAAGAACATGTATGAAATACCTTGATCTTGTACCGTTCAATGTAATTCTGGGGTCATTCGATACACTTGTCTTAACATGGCATAGTAAGCCAAAACGACTGGTCGTTGAATAAAACGGACTGTAAATTGGGATTCGCGGGACATATATGGGGTACATTTGACCTCATAGTGTTCAAGCTCATTTGGAGGTAATTCAGTGTACTTGTCAAAGTCATTCTCAAGTTGGTACTATGTACTCTGTAGCTCAAAAACAGGTGGTCGTATAGCGAAACGGATTGAAATTTGGAACACGGATGTAATCGTAGTAGATATATGTAATATTTTGACCTTTTAATGTCCAAGGTAATTTGTAGGGTAATTCGGTGCACTTGCCTGGAAATGGCCATTTTTGTAGCTCTGCTTGACTATGTCAGCAGAGCTCATGAAATCGAAATTCGTCCGTCGTCCGTCCGTCGTCCGTCTGTGGCATCGATTATCTCTGAAGTTATTGTATGGATTTCTTTCAAA
>JAAUYG010050604.1_pt1 | contig 13692 bp, 15 predicted proteins | sample 7278091 | NCBI WGS metagenome assembly JAAUYG01 (sample SAMN14350201, study PRJNA611818) | marine sediment metagenome | isolation source: surface marine sediment (0.6m) | place: French Polynesia: Moorea | collected 2018-08
ATCAAGGTGTTTATCATGCTTAAACTACCTGATTGCATACCTGATTATTAAGGTCCATGGATGATTATTAAAGTGTATGCTAGATTATTAGGTTGCATGCTTGATTCTTTGCTGAGAATGTGAGCAGCAAAACAATAGAAAATTTGCAATCAGTAGTTTAAGAGACCAGAATGAAAACGAACGAGCAGCATCGAAACTTGCACAACATTTCGTTGTGTGAGTTACCAAAAGAAATTTAGTCTCTGTTAAGACAGAAATTTTGAGGATGCATGAGCACTGGAATAGAGACAGGGATGACACAAACCTCAATATTCCAGTCAGGAAGAGAGACGGGCTTTTCACACGGCTTGGACAGCGTGTAGACGCACACGCCCATGAAGTCGTATTTGAGGTTGTCGTACGTGGTGTAGTGGGGGTCGCCCCTAGCCTTGCACCTGGCGGCTTCTGCAGTGTAGATCAGGCAAGTTCGCATGAGAAGCAGAAAATGGGTAGATCTAGTCAAAGATTTTACAATTGATGGAAGGAAGGGGGTGGACGGAGAGACAGTAGAAAGACAGGGAGGCAAAAGAAAGAGCAACAAACATTTCACAGGTTTTTGTCTGGACAAAATACTTGAAGACACATTCAAAAATGAAAAAAAATATTCAATAACAATTAACTGAGAAAAGTACTTACTCTCACAGGCCAGTTTGCCATCTCTATAAATGGGGGAGTAACCCCAGTTGCAGATGCATCTGTACGATCCGCGGGAATTCTGACACCTGGAATTCGCAGGACACTCAGCTGCGCCTGTTTCACATTCATTCACATCTGAAAAAAATAAGCAGCCACTATAACAGTCAAATTGTGTTTGCATTTTTGGGAGAATAAAGACAACGTGAAATGTGTTGCAATCAGGATTTGAGTTTTCTATCTTCATCAAAAAAAAATTGTTGCGCATCTTGACCCACACGGTGCAAATGAGTTTTCAGCTTGCTTTGACAACCCTTGGACCCTTGGGCAAAACTGGCACGCATTCTTGTTTTATGTGGTACCTTTGCAAGTCTTGTCCCGTTCTTCATATCCGTCCTCGCAGGCGCAGGTGTATCCGCCAGGGTTGTTGATGCACAGACCCGCTCCACAAATGTCCCAGGTTGCTTCACACTCATTCTTATCTGAAAAAAAAACAACTTCTATGAGCCAAAAACCAGTTCAGCCTAGAAGGTGTAATGTATATAACACAACTCAAGAAGACGACAGCGAAGGACACACTGTATGTAGTTATGATGCTTTTGCAACAGAACAAAGCAAAAGGAAAGGCAATCTGCAATTTACTCTTTTGTATGGTAATTCAGGCAGCACCCTGTGAACACTGGAATCTCACAGAGGCCCCAACGTCCAGCATGTGTGTGTCAGCTATGGCATTTTTCACAGAGTGTGTTGGGGACTTTTTGTCCACTTCAGAAACAAGAGTGAAAGGGGATTGAAGGACGTTGTACCCTCGCAGACTGTGGGGTCAGCATTGTTGAAGCCGCCTCGTCTGTAGCCTTCCTTACAGTTACACCTGAAGTTTCTGCCGCCCAGACCTTCACACGTGGAAGTGACAGGATTGCAGGGATCCGGATCGCATGGGTCAATCTCTGTAATGAGACAAGAACAAGAAGCCGTGTTAAAAATCAGGTAAAGAACATCAGCAACTGCCAGAAGAACCCATAGACTTGAAGCCATATTCACATTTGCGTGGATTTTTTTCGCAGTGGGAAATATTTCTCTTGCCATCAGTTTTCTGTGTGCGATCTCGCAGCAGAAAAATCTGGAGTTCCAACTGGTCTTGAGCTTCTCGCTGCGAGAAAAATACCCACAAATATATATTGATCCTGAGGTTGTAGCTTTGCATTTTACCTGTGCATCCCGCGTATGGGTCGCCTTCGTATCCCACTTTGCAGTAACAGTCCTTGGCGCCCATTCTCACTGTGCATTCAGCGTTCGCTCCGCAACCCAGTTGTTCCTCATCAAATTGAACTGCAAAAGACGACAGCAGAATGGGGGCCACATTTGCCTTGAAAAAATTCGCGTGCAAGCAAATTTTCAAGCCTTTTGCGTTTGTTGCATGGTGAAAAAAGAACGGTTGAAAACAAAACATACCTTCTCCATTTTCGTCCATACCCACACAGGTCGCACGCACCGTACACTGAGGGTCGGTCCAAGTCGCCCCTTTCTGAAAAAGAAAGAACACATAGGAATGTGATGACCAACCAGAAATTTTTACTCTCACCGCTGACAAGAATCAGCCAACATATCAGATGAAAAAGGTGAAAAGGTGAAGGTTGTCTTGTTTCCCAAGAAGCTTTCTCTTACCGCGAGACTAGGACGATTCTTGCTTCAAGACAAGACTGAATGAATCTTACCGGGTAGTAGCGGTTGCCTATTTCGCATCCGCACTCCTCTTCTGGAACGCATTCCATTCCAGACAAGACGAATCCAACTGAGCAGGTGCAGCCCTCCACTACGCTTGGCTGAAATGGAAATCACCCACAGTGTTTTGTCAGCAAAAACTTTTGAAGAGTCAAAACAAAATCATGAATATTCTGTGTGTTTATGTGTGTGTGTGTCAGTGTTCTGATCAAACGACATCATTCCTGCATTTGCTGACAAGGCTTGCGTTTCGTTTCCAAAATTACAATCATGCCTTGTAAACACACAGTCCAAAAATTTTTTCCGTGGTCTTGATTTTATTGAATGACAATGTTAAACGCACATTCATTTGGCAGTCGTTGGCGGCCGAGGGGTTGGCGCACGTGTTCGGGCAGGCGGAAGCAAAGTACGAGTATTCTGCGTTCTCTCCGCAGTCGATAGCTGCAAATAGAACACATTTACTAATGACTGATGTTCAGCCAGTATCCAAGACAGCGAAACCGGCAAAAAAGACTCACAACACAGTTGGAAGCATTTTCTTGTCTGTTTTCAGATTGCTAGAATGGCTTTAGTGGGAATGCACGGTTGAATCCAACATTCACGGAAAAGCCAGGCTGTGTGTCCAGGAGATGGTTTCTGGATCTTGTTGCTGTGACATCGCCTTCTTTGCTCAACCCTCAAAAACTCAGCTCAGCCTCAAAAACTATGTCCCTTCCTCAACCTTTTTCGCTCTCTTGTGAGACAACACAACTGAGTCAGGGCAGGCCAGATCAATTTGCCTGTCACCAGAACAAGTAATTGAAGCGAGCTACGTACGACAGACTTCATCGCTTCTCCAGCGTGGCATCGGCTGTCCGCCCAGGATCGCAACACAGTCGTCAGCGAAGCCGGAGAGATGTTCGCAAATCAATTTCTCGTCACTGGTGCCGCACAGATCATACATGCAGTTCTCTATGTACTCGTTCAGGTTCGGTATTGCCTGTTGAAATATACAGATTGAGTCTTTTTATTTTTTGCACTGAATGTGGGAACCATGAGGTCAATGTTTTCTTCCTTTAACTCAAACCTAAAGATCTGAACAAACATTTTGTCACGAAGCAGTTTCTGTCGTTTCCTTGTGGATCTCAATGAGAAATCATTAATCCGTGTTGTCGAGACCACCCCGCCAAAAATGTCCATATTCTTTATGGGTTTCTGTTCTCAAAGTCAAATCGCCATCGAGTTATTGTAAATCTCACTGACTTTTGTCTGGTTCAGCCAAAAGCAAAAGTGCTCGAACCTGTCTGCATGATTCGAGTGCCTCGACTGTGTTGAAAATGTTACACTTCGCCTGAGCATCCGCCAGTTGTGACGGCGAGCAGGCGTCATCCACGTCCACTTCCGGACCCTGGCACCTGCAACAGGAAATGATCCAGATTGTAGTCAAAATCCAAGATTCTGCGACTTGCCATGTGTGACAAATATCAACAACAAATGTCACATTTGATGTCGTTTTCTCTGGCAAAATACTTGGTTCTCTGGATTTAGATTTGGTGATGATCCAGAAAGAAACAGGGACCAGGCTTCAAATTCGAAGTAAATTTGCGCTGACAAGAAAATTTGCAAGTGCGCAAGCGACAGAAACAATGGTGGCCACAAAAAACTCACTCTTCTTCCGTGTCGCCTTCGTTTCGAACCTTGTAACTGTTTCCGATTTCAAAGTAAGAGCCTCGCACGAGACTGCCGAAGGGAATGTAGTCGTCGTCCTTGTCGCCGTTCCAGTTGCCGCACAGACCGCACACTTTCTCCGCGTAGTCGTCGGGAAGGTTCACAATGAGGCGGTGCTCTTTCTCATAGCCCACTTTCAGCCCAAAATCTGTCGAAGGAAAGCGTTTTTGCGTTATAGGAAGATCAAGTGGTTATGACGCTTGACAAAAATGGATAGATCTAAACACCGACCCTATCCATTGCGGCATGAGGATTCAGTCCTGAACAAGAGTCTCAGTTTGCCATGATCAGGACACCTCCCCACAGCTTCATGCTGCGAGAGTGAGGCTTGACCAGTCAAATGTAGCTTCTGGTCACTTCTCTGTGCTGTCTCTTTGAATCTTTGAATCTGGCTAAACAAAGCTATATACACGGGTCAGAACCTCAATTGCCTTACAGGGCCCTGATCAGTGTTCAGGTTACGCAGAATGGGAACAAGGGACACGATTTTCTTCAGCCGTCAATGACATGTCAGTCTCGCTTGCAAATATTGCATCTTGTATTTACAAAGAGATCTTGAGCAATCTTTACCTGCTTGGAGGTACAGCTTCTTCTGTCTGGCATCTGTCAGTGTAACGCGCAGTTTGGATTCATCACCAGGCATTGCCCAGGGGGTGGACACCCGCTCACCATCAACCTAGGAGTTGGAGAACACGTGATGCATTAAATTGCGTTGACTCCAAACAGACAAGAAGGGCTTTGTTTGGGGGAAACATGCAGACAACTATTTTGATCCCAAGTCAACTGTCCTTGAGAAGAATCAACCGTAGGTAAATTACTTTGCCCAAATTATCCTGAGTTAAACTAAGGTCTGAAAAGCAACAAAAACGTACCACAACGATGGCTCCCTTGTGGAACTCGACGTGGACGCCATACACTTCGATGTGGACTTCCTTCACATAGGCGACGTGCGTCTTGCCGTTCCTGTGTTCCTGCTTGTGATACACGTGGAAGGGGATAAACCAGTCCTCTGTGACCCCTTCTACAAAACAAAAAAAAACAAATTGAGAATGGAGAATGGAAAGAGAACACATCTTTCGCAAAGGAACTCAGTGATGCCACACCGGCTTGACGTTGGTAGTTTTTGCCCGGAGGGCATGTTACTGCTGCGAAACTTACGGCCTGCATCATGTTTTCAACAGTTTCTCTGTTGTGGTTGGGTACATTCCAATAATTTTTTCACATGATTTCTTCACATGATTGTGGCAAAAGGTCTGTTCTAGAAACTTAGATTTCAGGAAAAAAAAACAAAAGTGTTTCTGCAGGTGCGGAAAATCGCGGGATGGCGTGGGAATCTGCGGTCAGGGGCCAACCAGGTTTGACAAAGGGGAATGTTTAGTGCAGCATTTTGGTGTTTCGCAAAAACTCAGTTGCTTCAGAAAAGTTACGAAAGAACCAAACGTTCCGGATTTAAAGAAAAAAACACAAATGCTGATCTGGCTGAGTATGCGGACCACAGTCACCAGCAACTCGAGACTGATCTTAATAGCAGGAACTTACCAACGCAGGTTTTCACAAATGTGTAGCTGCATATTCCCTGGAAGTGGATCAGCGCTCCGTCAAACGTTCTGTGATGCGGATCTCCGTCGCCCTGGCACTTGTTGTTTCCAAGAGCTGTGGGGAAACACAGGAACGGCGGTCAAACAAGAAGCAGTGCGCAGAGTCTGCACTGTGGATGCGACGTCACGACGTCATTCGTGAGAGAATCCCCGGGGATCCCTACCAAACCATGGAATTCTTTTTTGCTAGCCTGCTTGCCGTGTCAAACCACTAAAGTCACACAAAAAGGGTCAGTTGTGGGCAAAGTAAAGTTGCAGGCGGGATCCATCAAAAGAACCCGTGGTTCACGTTGCTTCTATACATCATGGGCGCAATTGTTCACCATGGTGCGCCACAGTGAATTTTCAACAGAATGAAAGAGAAAAGCTGCAGCACTTACATCTCTTGACGCACATTCCTCCGTATGGTGTGTCAACGCACTTGTGGGAAACTGGGCATGTTAAGCGCCCCATCAAACCTGTTCACAAACAAAAACATGAAATGAAATTGAATCTTTTTGCCTCGAGAATAACCCCATTTCATTGATTTAAATATGGTCCTTTGTATCAGCAATTGAGGCCTGTAAAGACATGTCTTGAAAAAAACAGATGGAACCAAGCATCAAGGACAATTGAGCGAATCTTTTTGTTAGACTTCTGCAGTGAATGGCTGTGCAGGACGGAGTGGAGTGGTGTTAGAGGGGAGGGAACCCGGGTGGCTCACAAAGGACGGGGCTTGTCATGCGGATCAGGCCAACACAGGGAAGATCAAGTCTTGTGGACGTTGACGTGATGAAAGTAGCCAATGCTTCAACTTGATTGGTCCATGCAGTCAGAGAATGGCAAACGCGAAAAAATGGACATCAACGAAGGAACTTACAGTCGTCGCTCTTGGCGCGCCCTGGTTCTCCGCGGCACACGAACGGGTGGATGTTGTTGCAGGAATCCGCGTTGTAGCAGAATCGGTTGTTCGGATCGGAAGTTCCGCACTGCCCGTGTCCTGGGGTGGCCGCCGCCACTTGGGTGCACCAACTCGTGAAGTCCGGCTGAGAAAAGAGACAATTTGCCTCTTGGACAATTAATGACCACTTGATAGGACATCTTTTTTTACTCTCTTTTTTGTAGATCTATTTACTTTTTTGTTGACATCAGCCTTTAATTTCCCCCTCATTTTGATGTCACCAAATGATTGGGCATCAAGGAGTCCCTGAGTCCTGGTTGACCTCTCTTTTTATTTTCCACAAAGTAGATTTCAAACTTGCTCCCTTCCCCCTCGCCCAGCACCTGGTCAACAATCTCCGACCCCAAGGAAAAAACCGTTTTGATTCCTCTGCTGTAGAAAACAAAGTTCTTACTCTCGCTGTCATGTGCGTGTAACTCTTGCTTCGGATCTGGTTCACTTCCCATCCGTCGTCCTTCCTCAGCAGTGCGTTCCACACAATGGCCTTCGTCCCTGCTTGCTCTTCATTGCTGAAAACACAGTTGGACAATTCTTTTTCCTTTGTTTGCATGATTTGTGGAAAGCAGTGGATGATTGTGACAATATTTCCTGAGGGGATACCACTGTGTTTTGAGACCAACAAAATGAAAGTTCCAGAAACTATCAAGGGATCCTTAGTGACTTAGAGGAAACCAACTTAAAAAGCTTCTGAATATGAGCTCTTTTGATGAGAATGCCTGCAATCAGAAGAGAACATTGGGGCATATAATGCCACACAACTTTGTCTTTCTTGTTTTCCTGTGCAAGAAATTTCTTTGCCCTCTTGTAAAAACATCAACATAAACACAGCTGCATAAAGAATGACATTGAGGTTCCATTCTTCACTGGCACCGTCTACCAGAAAGAAAAAGCCTTTCGGATTTTGGATTTTGGATTCTGAGAAGATAAGAAAAAAACTGACACATATTCGAAGAGTTCATCGTGCTCTTCCTGGTCGTTGGACCACGCCACCGTGGCTCCGCGCAGTTTGCAAGCTTTCCCGGCGTCGAACCAACTCACTCCGCTGTCGAAGTATCTGGAAGAAGTGTTCAAAGAGATTCACATCGACGTTTGAAAAGCGGAACATTTTTTGTTCTTCGTGAGGAAAAGACAAAAACATTCGCGCAAAGTTCCAGAAACTTGCAAAGGAATTTGCATTGTTTTGTTTCATTGTCCCCCCCTTCTACATATAGGAGCCAGGGAAGCAACAGAGATTCAAAGCAAACCAAAAATAATCCTCATTCGCTTCCTTGTTCAGATGCATTTGCGTTTTTGACAAAAGACTTGCACTTTTTTCCGTATCTTACTTACAAGTAGCAAGCTCCGTGCAGGTGTTTCCAGCCACCCGGACATGGCGCTGCAATTCAAGAGAAACAGAACTGAAAACAAACTGTGGAGCACAAGGGACGCAACGAGGCACTTATATATGTGTTGAGGACGAACAAAGACGTTCATGCAAGAAACAAACGTCGACTTCAAGAACTAGAATGTGAGCTTTCAGAGGAAAACCCTGGGAGCACCAGTCTTGAATGGTCTAACGCATTTTTCTCAACGACAGTGGATGGTTTTCACTGCTGTTTTCAATAGAAAGAGCCTGCAATTACGCTTGAAGGTGAGCAGTCAAGCCGCTGCAGGAACCTGTGGTCATTATTCTGGTTGGATCAGGACTTGGGATGGCATCTGGTGAGACAAAAGACTGTTCGATATTTCTCATCTCAGCAAAAATTGGGGCAACGATTAAAGATTTCCACTCACGCTCAATAACTTTGTCGTCTTCGCTGGTGAACATACAAACGAATGGTTTCGCCTGACCACATGATTCCAGTGACCATTTGCCGTTGTCGCCATTGTCTGCGACCAAGCAGCCGGCATCTTCGTATTGTCTGTTTGGCTGAAAGGACAAAACTTTGGAGAAAGCGTTTCCAAATTCACAGCAGATATCTAGAACGTGTTTTCATCCCGACGAAGAAAAAGAAATTGATGTGTTTATATGAACTTGTCATCTGGAAAAAGAAGGGGGAACATTCAGCCTTTTTCAGGTGATGAAACGGCTTGGTGCGTTTTCTATATACCTGGTTTCTCTTGAAGTTTTCGTTTTCATCACCGATGGTGTACTTCTCTCCCCTTAACCTCCAGCGTTTCTTGCCATTGACCATCCCGCCGTTCAGCCAGTAATTGCTCGGAAGCCTAAAAATTTTAAGGAAAACATTTCTTATTTTTTTCCTGGAAATTGTTTCAAGACAGCAGATGTCTTTCCTGATTGCGGAGAAAAAAATCAAATGTATTTTTGTCTTTTGCGACTGACACAGCGCGTTGTTTGGTGTGACATGAGGTCCTTACTGTCTCTCTGTCTCTGACTTCGAGAAGAAGTGCTGGAAGTCTCTGTCAGGGGTGATAAGCATCTGTCCACCCTCTTGTTCACAATGTCTCACTGCATCCCCATGGCTCTTTGGCTCCCTGTAAACCTTTTTGGAACAGAAGAGAACATCAACGCAACAGCAACACTGTGTTGAGAAACACACCCGTGTCTGTGTCTCTCTTTTTGTCCGTCTCTTGAATGGAAAAATGTGGAATGGTTCGCACCTGCAAGCATCGGCGAAGCAATCTCTCTCTTCCACTGAATCTGCCTCTTATCCTGCCAGTCCAGACAATACCTCCGGGCCCAGGACACAAGTCTGCAAAGTTGAGTTTGTGCAGATTACTCTTGAAGCCTTCACCAAACTGGACAGTGTCACGTGGTCTTCACGCGCCACCCCTGAGAGCTACTTGGATGGCAGACACTAAGAACGGTTTCACCCGGTCAAAAATCGTGTCAGATGCATATAGCCTAAACAGATCTGTTATCTGCAGGGGTGCATTGAACCCAGGAAACGAACTTAGTGAGATGAAATGACGCGCCCATTTCGTTGATGACCGTGAGAAATGAGATGGATTTGAAACGGGAGAAGGCAAAGAATTGACAACAAAGGTTCCAGTTGCCTCCGGAGCAAACAACAAAGGATCTTACCAACGCATGAGTAGTGAACTTCCAGGTATTTGGAAGTGTCTGGACACGAATCGTCGAAGATGGCGTTTGAAGCTTGTATCTAATCCAAAGAAACAACACAAGGTGTTCTGAAATGTCTTGCAAGTTATGTTCAATCGCAGAGGCGAGAAAGTCCTTCAAAAGTAGGTCACGTTATTTCCTTTGTCTTGCGGCCTTTCTGCGGTTGCTCGACAATGCCCATCCGTCGTCTTTCATTTCAACCTGGATTTTTTGTCATTTCTTCTTCGTTTCCAGGCCTTTCTAACTTTGATGCGGGGGCATTTGCGCCAGAAAAGATTGACTGGTAGGGGCGCACCACGAATGGCCCACCAAAATGTCTTAAATTGTGGCATTGTTTTGTGAATTTCATGCTGTTGTTTTGTGACAAAGCTTGTGGAATCCTTCTCCGGTTGCGTGGTGAACCTTCTGGGAGTTTTATGCATCAGACAAATATAATCTCTTTGCGAAGACTCACCTCACAGCTTCCCTTGCCGCCGCACAATGATTTCACCATGTTCAATGCACTTTCCTCGCTCTCGCACGTCGTGCTCTCAGTGCCCTCTGAGCCTGCGCACACGTCAGCGAAGGGTTGCTGCAGCAAAATTAAAACAAGACATACAGGTGGGTCCCGCTTAATCCAAATATGGATAGTCCAAATACATAGTAAGTTCGAAATCCTATGGAAATCACATGTAGATCTCTCATGTGTAAATTGACCCAAATTCACCCAAATCAAGAATTTTTACTGGGTGTTAGTTTTTTGAATTTCGGGAGGTACCTGTACCAAAGAAAACATCTGCAGGAACACTTAGAGTACGTGCATTAGTTCAAAATAATCTGCAAGAGAAACACCTTGTTGCACAGTCGAAAGTGAACCCACCTTTCTCCCGTAATTTGCATAATTGATGCTAAGTCGCCTTCCTGGTCCACATTTGAGCTTCATCTTTTCGCCTTGGCAAGCTATTGCCTTTCCATTGCCTTGAAAAGAGAACAAATACTTTCTTGGGCTGATGTTTGTGCTTAATAATTGAAAAAAGAACAGATTTGGAACGCAAGAGGAATCGTCTCGTGGAGAGACACCTGGATTTTGGAATAGAAAGGAACAATGCAAATCTTTTGACTTTGTTGCTGCCTTCATTCCAAGTTCAGGGAGGTTTTTTCACGTACCCTTTTCACACACGTATTCGTTTCTGGTGCCACATCGTTTGTCGTTCCATCCACCGTCACTCCACATCTCAACACACCTCTCCTCAGCACCGTTTGGCTCATTGCCTCGCCAGTTCAAATACGGAGCTGAACAAAAAGAAACAGTCCTAACTGTGATGCAGCTGAGGCGAGAAAACGTTGCAATTTGCAAAGGGATTCTCAAAAATGGAAACTCGGCTTATTCCGTGAAAAAAAACACAGCTTGTCGACGAGTTGTTAATTTTTTGCCTGTACCAATGGTTGATTGATCTCTTTGCCAAAGCTCATCGACATCCTTGTAGATCTATTTTTTACAGAATGAACTGAATCTCCATTTTTGAAATCCCAAAATTAGATATCTATGCAATTGCCGAAAACGTGTAAACGTGTCGGTGCTTTAGACTTCACAACGTAAAATTGCAGAAACTTCAATACATGTACCTGTGCTTCCATCAACCCATTCGTAAGTGCCTTGCTCGCGCATGTCATCGAATCCAAACCACAAGTTGTTCCGTCTATGAAAAAGAAAAACAGTGTAAATGCTCAGTCAGAGAACTGATTGACGTTACAAAATGTGGCATCTAAGTGATTTACTTTGAGTTTTGAAAACAACAAACCTCAAATTCCAGAGAGAGAGGCTTGTTGTGTTGTTGATTCCACTCAAAATTGTTTTGGCCCAAAAACAGACAATTGGCCATGACAAACGGACTGCAGTGACTTACGTTCTTTTGCTCTTGATGTAATTGTTCTCGTCATCACTGGAGATGACGGCCAAGTCCGCACCCTCTTCCTGGCACGCAGCTCGCGAGTCTTCGTAATCAGCCTTCGACCTGACAAACTTGTAGCAGCTTCCTTGGAACTCGTCCCAGCCACCCTCGCATCCTGAAAGTAAAGGAGATTCCTTGACCCCAAACTGCTGCAACTGTCAGTGGGGAAACCAGTTTTTTCCTTTCTTTTCTCTTGTTTTGTGAGAAAACAGAATGTGGAACTTGAAAGCAGGAGAAAAAAACTGAAGGAGGAACAAGAATAAATCCCTGTGGTGTTGCTCACCTGGACCTTGGGACGGCCCACCTCCGCCTGAAATGGACAAGAACATAGAATTTACATGTTGTGTCGTCCACACCCAAACAAAACTATGGATATCACAGGCCTCAGATTTGTTGAAATAGACTTAGTCTGATGTTTTTCAATTGAGTTTTTAAGCTCACTAATTTCGCAGACATATGGCCTTTTGTCATCACAGCTCTGATCATTCCATCCTCCATCTGTGTACATTTCACCACACCTCTCATTATCATTGTTTGGCTCATTCCCCTTCCAGTTGGTGTAAGTCACTGTGAAAAAACAAAGGTCCATCTTCCACACAAAACATAAATAGGGTGCCAGAGAAAAAGTGCACTTGTCTGGGGAAAATAGGAGCAAAGAAAGTTTTCTTGCTTCAAATACTGTTGTTGTTCAACAAGGTTTTTTGCACCTACATTGATCTCCATTGATCCAGACATAGTTCCCTTGGTCTTTCAAATCATCAAGACCAATCCATGTTTTTTCACTGAAAAGACACAACTACTTAGAGAATGGAATGGAAATGATTTTCCTTGGAGAAAATTAGAAACTTTGTGTGGTGAAAGTTCTCTTGGTCAGTCTTTGAGAACACACAGTTTTGCATTTTATACAGGTGAGGGGTTTTTTTTCAAAAAAGAGATTGGGGTTGGTCTGGATTTTTGTGCAAGTAGAATGAGAAAAATAGACTGAAACAAATGTTGTATTTTTACGTCTTACTCAATGATAGATTTGATGTATTGGTTCTCTTCTTGACTGGAAATTGCAACCAGATTGGCTCCATCCTTTTCACACTCCTCCTGAGCATCATCATATTCTTCTTTGTCATCAACTAATTTGTAGCAACTGTTTCCATTTCGTGAGTAACCACGGGGACACGCTGAAAAAATAGATTTTCTTCCAAACATTCTGAGATATTTTTACACCTTCGCTGAGAGAGAAAAAAGCTCAGATGTTGTGATAGAAGAAGGTTGATCAAGTTAACTCCTGTGGTTGCTCACCTGGGCCTCCCGAGGGCCCTCCTGAAAAGACAATAACACAACATTTTTCGTGTAACAACTTGTGTGGTCCACACTCAAGCACAACAATGATTTTCAGATGCCTCAGATCTGTTGAAATTGACTGATGTTTTGGGCTTCTGAGCTCACCAATTTCACAGACAAATTCCCTGTTGCTGTTGCAGCTCTGATCATTCCATCCTCCATCTGTGTACATTTCACCACACCTCTCATTATCACTGTTTGGCTCATTGCCCCTCCAGTTGGTGTAAGTTACTGTGAAGAAGCAAACTTCAATCAAAATAGAAATAGTGAACCCAGAGAAAAAATGTACTTGTGTGGCAAAAATCATGAGATCAAAAGAAGTTATTTTTTGCTTTCAGTGCTGCTGTTTTTCAACAAAGTTTTTGCACCTACATTGATCTCCATTAACCCAGACATAGTTCCCCTGGTCTTTCAAATCATTGAGGCCAATCCATGTTTTCTCACTGAAAAGACACCACAGCTGAGCAAATGGAATGAAAATGATTTTCCTTGGAGAAAATGAGAAACAGTGTGTTGTAAAAGTTCTCTTGACCAGTCATTGAGCAAATGTAAGGTTTACATTTGCAGGAATGTCCTTGCAATATCCACACCCAAGTGTTTTTCTCAAGACCAGGTTTTGGTCTCAGTAACAGGGGTTGTCTCCATTTTCTTAGCATGAGAATATCAGGCTCAAACAAATGTTGTGCTTTCTGTGTCTTACCCAATGATAGATTTAATGTATTG
>JAAUYG010278754.1_pt1 | contig 13691 bp, 13 predicted proteins | sample 7278091 | NCBI WGS metagenome assembly JAAUYG01 (sample SAMN14350201, study PRJNA611818) | marine sediment metagenome | isolation source: surface marine sediment (0.6m) | place: French Polynesia: Moorea | collected 2018-08
AAAAGTGCCACCCCCCCTCACTGCACTGTGGTGTATGGCGATGGTGTCAGCGAAGTACATTGGCCTTTGGAGCCAAATCTCTAGTTCTGTTGACAGCCTTCTGAAATAGTCGTTCTGAACAAGCTTCTTCCAACGGATAATTGCTTTCAAACATGGACGGAAAGGAAAGGGTTAATTTCAGCAATAATGCGGGCATAAATAACATTTTGCAAGCTTGAAATCTTGTTTTGAAGGTTTTATTTACTTTGGCACTTTCAGACGATATTTAGGGGCAATGTGGGTGTTGATAACGAAGTTTTCCCCAAAACCTGATTTCCGAAAAAGAAGCCCTTTTATGTTGGAATAGAACAAAAGGTTTCTTTGCTTGTCCGAATGATTTTTTCTCTACAGTTCCTCAGGTATTGGAAATTAAATGATGCAAAACATTCTGACTCCTTTGCGGCAACACAGCACAGCTTGTCTCCAACAGCTTACTTTGCAAGCCCCTTACGAATGTTTTTTCTGTTACTTCCTGAAATGGACAAAAAAGTGGGTTTTTAAATTTTGATTTCAGCGCAGTTTCCCTTTTCTGGTTGTGAAAAAAAATGAAAGATTTCTGCAGGCTATGTTTTTCAGTGATTTCTGATTCACGTGATATCTTCCGAAATCAAAGACCGGAAAGCGGAAAAAAAGAAAGATCAAGACAAAGTAAAACGCCCAGAACTTTTTCTCTTCTCTATGAGACAGGTTTACTCGGCTTTCTCTTGCCGGCTGGAAGACTGGACATTTTTTTATGAAACATTTCCAAAAAGAATACGAACATATGAACCTCAAAGCCCGAAAAAGCGATTCTTCAGAAACAAAAGCGGAAATAACACACGGGAAACATTCCACCAGGAATATGATTTTGAGTGCACTGGATCAGATTTTTTCTTCTTGCATGCATTCCCGTTTTTTTACCCTTGAAACCTGTTGTCCGTGCCCTGAGTCCAAAACAAATTGCTCTATTTCTTGGTTCAATGGAACAGACCACTATGTGGTGACTTGATATAACTCTCTATGTCTCTGCTCTGTCTTCAAAAGTACAGTCGTCCCTGCATTTTTCTTACCCTTTCCAGCTGATTCCTTCCTTTATTGCAGTTTTTCAAAGAATGCAGGTCTTTTTTGTGGAGACACGTTTTTTTTAAGTTAAAAATGGTTCGACTTGTGCATGGTGTTGAAATAAATCATTTGGAATTGCACGGAAGCCACTGTAGTGCAAGCAAAAACCGTCGGAAAGAAATGTCAAAATGTGTTCTTACATCAGAAACTCTCATCCAGCAAAATTTGCGACCTGTTGTTTGTACTAAACGGTTAAGTTAATTGTGTTTCTGATCAATGAAAGTGACACGAAACAATCTTCTCAAGGCTTTCGCAAAACAATTGTCAGCAATAATGACAGACTCTGGGGCTTCCGCCTTCAATCAACGTCGCAGTCACAACGCAGGAACGACATTGTATATCCTCTCGGCATCTTACAAAACAAAGATCATTGCATCGTCGTGCAATGTACTAAATGACAGCCAAATCATGCCGACATCCTGTAGAGGGAATGAGACTTACAAATGTTGGATTGTACCCAATTCAGCAAAGGAAACAATCAGCTCTGAGATACTTTTACGTGCAATGTTGGTTTGAAATACCCTTTTTTAGCAGGTTGCACTGAAGACACGCAAGGCGATAAAAACGACACATCTCTTCAACACAGGGAAGAAGTGGGTCTAAATGAGTGAAGAGACGGATCATCATTTTGATGTGACTGGAACGCGCATCCACTGTGTTGTGATGTGGGTCACATACAAGCGTCGCACTTGCGAAGGAAAAATGTATGACAACCAGTCCCGCTATGACACGTAAATCCCACCCGGAGGCCGAGGGAATGACCGCCGTTTCAATGCTTACAACATTATGAATGGGTCATTCTGCTCCTGAATGAGTACGCTTAAGAGATATAACTGGTGACAGGGACCCTGACTTTATGAATGTTTGTCATGACCGAGGAACTGATAACTATTGATGTAGCAGGCTGCAATAGTCTGATCTGACTTCGTTCTAAATTTGTACAGCTCTGTCCCTTCATGCACAATGCAAGCTTGCGGAAATGTTGAAAAAAAGAGGCAGAATCCAGACGGCGACGATGCCCCAATCATCCGTAAGCTTACCGCTTCGTTTGTGCTGAGGCTTCCATTGCAACCGACATGCAGAATACGCTTGTTCTTTTGCTTTCGTGACGAGTCTCATGCGTGTTTGACACGTTCAGTTAACTGAATCAGTTTCGATGAATGCTTGTGTTGGATCTCAAGAAATAGCCTATTGCAGATCATCAAATTCGCACCAGAATTTCGCGGATTCAAACAATTGTGTATTTTGGGACTTTGCACAAAAAAGATCAAGGGCCCTGTGTTTCCAGAGAATGTCGTCGCAGATTTCAACGCCTGAGATCCTTGTTATCATATCATATGGCTCAACAAGTTCTGTTTGCACAAGCCTCTGGGCTTAACAAGAAACAGGATAGTTTGGTAGGCTCATTACAACTCCCCTGAGGGTAAACCCTAAATGAATTCGTCTTTGCCTTTTACGTATTCCACGGATACGCGATCCTAATAGCCCGCTAATGGGTGTGTAGTTTCCAGCCAAATATTTGGGATGAAAGCTGAAGGGGTGAAGAGCCACAAACTTTCACTCCATAGTCAGACTGGAACCAACAATATTGCGTCTTCCTGGAACGTCAGAATTTATTGCGTGCACAAATCAATGATCAGCGCTCATTCCTGTGGGGTCTTGATGTTTGCAGATATCTGTGTGAATGGACTTCCTGAAGGTTAGAAAAACGAAATTGTTACGGATCTCTGTCCAGCAAAAAGCGTGAAAATTATCCCGAAGAGTAGAAGCAATTTTGGAAACATCCAAATTTATGGTCTTTGACGCAACAATGCAAGTGTGCTTCTGTTTGTGCGTTCGGTTGGGACCTTCGGTGTCAACCATCATGATGAGCTTGGTGGGTGGCTAAGCGGTTTCTCGTTGCGTCAGTGATGGACTGTCTGAAATAAATCTGATAAAGATGGTATTTGGCATTCCGGTGACATTTATTGCCTTTGTGCATTCCCGGAGTGAACATTTCCCAACATATGTTGTGTGCTTTTGACAGGTTCATAATGACTGGTGTATGAAAAGCGCGCAGAATCCGCTTTTCGCCTGTGTGAGGAAGCTGTGCTAATTGACAGAAAGGGTATTTTCTCCTTCTTCGCCACCGGCTCAGACCCTGTGCGTACAGAATGAATAAATTTTCAATGACATCAGAAAAAAGACCGTTGAATGATTGACCTCATGATGGCCTTTCGTGTTTTGAAACGCAGAGGTAAAAAAATTTCTTTCTGGAATACGCATCTGGAACGAAGAGCAGACCTATTCGTTGTTCAGGTGATAATTGACATCAAACAAGTGCAAGGGAACCGTCTGCGTGCGAAAAACTTCTGATGGTTGTCCATGCAAGATCAGTCTTGTTCCGAAATGTTTTATTGAACAGAAGTGTCTTGTTGGCCTGTGCTACACTTTGCCTGGTGGCGCTGAAGCAAAACACAGTGGCAAGACGATGGTATGATCTCTGCCCTGAGTGGTTTCATTCCAGACCATAAACAAATTCGCAGACTCAAGCTGCTGCAAGGTTTTCCGCAACCATAACGACTGGAAAGGAAACAGGAAATTCGATTAGAGAACAAGTTTAATGACCCCACTTCCACCCGAGCAATCAAGGTCTTGGCCAGTTAAGTGTGGATACTCCGCTGGGAAATAGCATTGATGTTTAACTTACCCGACTCCTTGCCGGGGGAGGTGGAGTTCTATCCGAATGACTCACTCTCTTGGAGTTGGAACTGGGTTTTACATGGCTGGATCCAATTTCTAATTAGATACAGGGACGTGAATTTAGAATGTCAAAAATAGGATAATGTCGATTTGAGCGTTGTTTTTCCTCACATTTGTCCTCTGTGATTGCTAAAATGAACCTGACTAAGGATCAGTAATTTCTCCCAAGAGCTTTTTCTGCAGCCTGTATGGGTATTCTGCATATATGTGAGGTGCTCTCTCTCTCTCTCTCTCTGTGCAGAACGCTGGAAGAAGATACGAGTGGGAGAAATAAATCAGCCTCCACATAAGACAAAAATACTGCCACACAAAAATCCATTGATTGCAAAACTCCCAACTCACACAGCAGCTCTGAAATTATCACCTAAGACAGGTCAAGAAAATCGAAAAAAAAAAAACAAGTCTTAAAATGACAATCTTGCATGATTCCGCGAAAAAGAATTTGACCATTTCGTAGCATTGGTCATGGTTTTGTCAAAGGACAAAACATTCTCGACAATGGCCAAGAGAGTTCCCAGCAAAAAAGATTCGGGATTCAGTCAGATCTCTGGATCTAGCAAACCATTGGACTACTTGAGCGCAGGGCCTTGTGGGGCAAGATTAGTCTTCACCTCTGTACTTTCACGCAGACACTAAATTGGTCTTTAGCTCAGAGGAACAGTAAAGCAGTGTCTAAAAGAAGCAACCAAAGATTAACCTTTTCTTCACAGACATTCCCAAAAGCACTCTTCACGGCTTATCAGGACAGTGTGTTTCCTGGCGATCCATACTTTTCAGTTCCACACAGCTTTTGTCTCAGATAAACATTTTGAAAAGGTCTTTGAAATGGCCGCATTTGTCTTTCTTTATTTTGCATGCACCCCTTCACGCAATTTTTCCGCGGAGGAAAAATGGGTGCAAAGCGCATTGAACTACCAAGTCCTATCGAGGGCAAACCTCGAACAATTAGCAGTTGACAGAAGCTCGAAGCAGTCTTTTGTGTCATGCTTCCAGGAAGACTTGGTCTCTGAATCCGGAGATGACACCCAAAGATCAATTGAGCAAACATGATCTGCGAGCTCTCCTGTTTGATATGTTTCCAAAGGCCCTGACGCCGTTTGCTTCGCAGAGAAAATGGATACAAACACTGTCGGCATTTTCCAGTGCACTGCGAGGGCGTTGTCTTGCTGGCGGATGCAGGAGTTCCTGGGGCCCGACCAAGCAGATTCTACCTTCCTGTGGCTGGGTTCAAGTTTCAGAGAGAATTTGTTTAGAAACAGAACCTCCGTTTTGAACTCATGCGTCATTCTGGCAGCGTCGGATGGATGTTCGCATGCATGTCTACAGATATGTAAGTGGAAAACGTTTGTACCTGTTCTCCTCTGCTCTTTCCCTGCATGATACGGTTGCCTTTACTTCAGTAGCAGGTTTGAAGACATTTTTTTTGAAACTCCAGTGGACGCCAAGTAATGCATGTTGCGAATCTGGAATTAAAGCAGAGTTTCTGTCAAAGATGACAAAGCTCAGGTTGCTTCCAGCAAGAAGCCGCACCAAACGTGTGGATGCCATGCGGGTTCACCTCACAAACCTGCAGGACAGGATGCTCCGGGCAGGATTTGTCCCAACTATTTTCCCTGAAATATCAGTTACAATGATGAGTGGGAAGCTATTGTACAGAAAAATTCTGGAAAACACCCAACCACAAAGGAGATACAGCCAAAAGATGATGCATTCCGCAAATTCCTAGATGTGACACTCCTCATGGGTGATAGGTGCGTACGTGCGGCAATTGATGCTCAAAACGTAGGGCTGTTCTTTTGCAGGAAACAGCTGCAAGACATTTTATTTATTGACTGATCGCTGGGGTCAGATTGTTAATTGGTCAAAAATTGTTCGTTTTCTTGAAAAAAAAAAACAAGAACCGCTTGTGTTCAAGAACTTGATGCACAATTCGTTGACATTCAGGGGCCGTCACGTATCCGTGTTTTCAGGATGGGTTGTTGTCTTCTCAGACGACTTCTCAGGCCCCACACATGAAACACCTGTGTGTCTGTTGTGCTGGCTTGTTCCAAAAAAACCCCACGAAATCTGATGGTGTCTGCAGTGTCTGGAAAACACATAAGTCAGGAAGAAAGCCTTATTCATTTATTCAAATCTTTTTCACATTCAGTTGTGATCTAGAGACCGAGGGGACTAACATTTCATCAGGGTTTGTATGGCATTCAGTCCATCAAAGGCTTTGCAGCTGTTACTTTATTTGACATTAATGGCCCAGACATTGTTTGTCGAGCTTAGGACAGGTCCTAAGGTGTGGTGGATTTGCTCAAACAGAACAAGATCCAGATGAGACCTATTGCCTTTTTCCGGTGTAAAAGTCTGAAGACACTGTTTCCACACAGGTGTTGCAGAAAAACCGAACGTGGATGTGTAAAATGGTTTGTCTTTATTCCTGAAACGCCAAAAAATTGCTGTGTGAAGTTTTTGAAGTTTAAACTGCAAATTTATCAAAGTTTGGAACTTCTTCATTGCATAGATGTGAATTTGTTGTTCCTTTATGCATGTTGAATTCCCCTTATTTGGAAACTAAAACAGCGTGCACGGAAATGTTTTGTCCAGAACCAAGAGAGCGGATACCCAAAGAGACACATGAAAAAAGCTTCTTCCTCAGGTTTGTTTTCGTCCAGATTGTGCTCAGTGACGACTCCACCGTCGCCTTTGAGTGTGTTTCACTCTGTTTCACAAAACCTGCATGGTGCTCAAAAAAGCCAAAAGTGGAAAGGCCACTCTGTGTGTGTGGAAGGCACATTTACCCGCAGTCAAAGTTTGCCTTCTGGTTCAAGGATGTACCGTAGATTTGTGCACAGAGAAGGTGGGGCACTGTCTTTTTGGGACATTTTTTGACAGTTTACCCTCCAAATGCACGTGCATTCGTGGTCAACAACAGCTACAGCTTTGCCAAAAGTAAAACTGGCGTTTAATTCGACGCCTGGCATGTTAGAAGAAACGAAAGAATGTCTTGGCAAAAACAGCTTGGCACACAACTCCTTCGAAGTATTTATTCTCTCATTTGATGTGCTTGATCTGAAAACTTGAAGAAACGAAAGAAAAGAAATGATGCATCCACAGGCATCCACGCTTTCTGATTTTCTGGCAGTTGCTATTCGCCCCTATTGGCCGACTTCGAACCAATCACAGATTGTGCTGAAAGCAACTGAAACGATTCTCAAAGCAAGCAAAAACCAAAAGGGAAAGCGAAATTTCTCACCAACAAAATGAAATTGCTTGAGGAAACATTGATTGTGCGTAGTTATAAACTTGAATTCTCGACACAGCCCCTTGTTTCGCCACGAGGAAAAAGAAAGATTTTAAAATTTGTTAGTTTGGTGAAAATGTGGAAAATTTCCATTCTTCTCCTGCTGGTCTATTTTTCAAAACGTCAACGTGAACCCAAACGTGAAGGTGAGTGGACAAGGGTGGCTGACTCAAGTTTTAACAAAACAAAGGAAACCCAAAATGACTGACAAGACAAGTAGTGACAAGAAAAATAACAACTTCATTAACAAACAAAAAAAAGTTTGATCTTCAGGAAAGGAAACCGTCAGTTACCAGACACAAAAAAGATAAGGAAGGAGTCAGGAGCAGTGACGAGGACAATTGAAGAGCCCAGGATTCGAAATGTTGGACAGAACATCTTGCGGCAAATGTTTGCAGCAATTTCGAAAAGTGAAGCATATCAGATTGCCCGATTCAAATGAGATAAGAAGGTTGGGTCTCACTGTTGAAATTGAGCCAAAAAATGTGGCCATTGCCTTCTGCCCGTTTTCCTTTCTGTCTTTTCCAACGCAGCAGATTTCCTGAAGAAAAGTGCCAAACTCGGCCACTGAAACACGCAACGTCAATTTGCAAAGTGATCTGCTGAATGCATTCAAATCCATTTTGCGTTTAGTGTCCATCAGAAAATATTGCGCTTCTTCCATCCATTTTGATTTTTGTAAAACATTTCTCTGGGCCACACCATTTGTTTCTTCTTTTGCAAAGTTGCCAGCGGAAGAAGCTTCATATTTGTTGAATGCCAGCCTGTGCTCACAGAAGCTTGCCATTGCTTGTACAGATAAATAGGTGTGGTAGCACACGATCAGCGAGTGTTTCATGGATTACAGAAAGCAATACAGAATGCTGGTCACACATGGTTATGGGTGTGAAAATGGGCTTTTGTTTTCAACAAGCTTTTTCCTGGTTCTGGACGTTTGGCTGCCAATTGAGGCGTCCAGTTTCGGGCTGATTGGACTCGGGGCTTTATTCTGCAGTATGCAATGGAACATTATTCCCAAAAATACCAGGAAAAAGTGCGAAAACAGATCCTGTGTGTTCGCATGAAGTTGCATCCTTTCCTTTTGCTTGTGTTGCTTTCTGCCCTGGAGTCGTCCAGGTTCCTTATCAGCAAGTCCTGCGTGTCTGGAGGGTTGAAGTCTATAAATATCGTCAAAAAATCTATTTTGTTTATGGCCCTCTGAGGTGCAAACATTGTGGCAAGGGCCGATAAGTTGATTCGCTTCTTTGGAGATCCCAAAAGTAGCTACACAATTTTCAGACACAGTGTATTCTCACAACAGTTTTTCTTGGCACTGTAAAATTGTGCTGTTGGAGCAGCCATTGTGCTTCTTCTTGAGTCCAGCAAAATAACTCTTAAGGCATTTACCAAAGCTCGTTGTTATTGGGACATAAAATCAAGAACATTGCTGTGCCATCTCATGTACCAAAGGACTTGAAGTAAACCCCCCAAAACACCACAGCAAGCCATCAGGTGAAAATTGTTGCTCCTTCAGCTGCTGATGTTTGCAATTCCTTTTGGTCAGAGCCAACACCCATGATGCGTGAGTTTTTATGCAGTCGTGACTGAGTCAGCGGTTCTGCTTTACCTGCCGTCTTCTCAACGCAGCTGAACATTTTTCATTGTTTTCGGGAAATACCCCACGGAAGGAAAGTTTCAGAAACATGCTCAACTAAATAGAAGTGGTTGTGTGTTCATCGAGACAATTTCTGTTTGGAAGACGTAAGCTTTCAAATTGGGCCAGCAAGTTCGTGTTCGAAACAAAGCGGCACGGGTAGGAAGAGGTTTTAATGTTTTTGAAATGGGAGATGTGTTTTGTGAGTGAGAGTCGCTGGATTCCGCCTCGGGTTTCTTCCACAACGGAAGTGACACAAAAGTCGCGTTCAGTTTTCTACATGCCGCTTGCAAAAGTTTTTGTCTAGAAGAGTAAGTTTTCAAAGCCACGGAAATTGTTCTGTTTCTTTCCAAGTCTGTCCGACAAAGAATTTGAACTCATGCTTGGAGGCGACAGCAAAATGGCCAAAAATCAGAAAGTTTGCCGATGAGACCGTGGGATCATTAGATCATACTCAAAGTACAATGGCATCTTCCTTTCTATGATGCCTGAAGGGCACAAAGTGATTGGTGCAATTTAAGCACACGCAACATTTTGTGTCAGGTTGTATATTGCAACAGGGGTTCCAAATGGTTTGTACTAGTGTTTGTCAAGATTTCTTTAAAAAAAAACCTCTCCAACGTTGTCAAGTTTCTGAAAACCATTCAGAATAATTATCTTGTGACGCTGCAAAAGGCGTGTACATGTTGGCGTGTTGATACGAAAATACATGAACATGTCCCGTGGAAGTGTGGTGCAACACGTGCGGTTCACCTCAAAGTCAAAAATATATATATTGCTCAGGCGGGAGGACCTGACCTCATCATGAGAAATGGGCAGATGACTTCAGCTCAGTTGAAAAATTAGTGGGGTCGAGTTGTTCAGCTTGAGAGCATTTGCTTATAATTCCTTCTGGCAAAGTTTTGGATTTTGACAAATTTGTCTGTCCATTGGAAGAGGCAGTCCATTGACGTATCAATGCGGTTAAATCGGAATGCAGTTTGCTCTGCACAGTCATGGAAAATTGTGAAATTTAACTTGAATATAAAACAAAAACTGAAATGAAAGTCCAAAGTCATATTTTTTGAAACGAAAGGCTAGAAATTGTTGAAAATGTTTGACTCTTTTCGATCTGGAATCTGGATTGACAACCAGCGAGGGTTCCAGGGGCATTTGATCCATTACACTGCATAACAGCTCACGATCTTAGTCGAGACGACTGACCGCTGCAGTGTTCCTGAGATGTTCCTTGAATGGTGGGAGAGGGTTAATGGCATATGATCCCCGTGCTTATCCTTTCTCGTGATCTATTTGTTCTCTCACTGAGCGTCTGACCTCACTCAACTCTGGCATGTGTGCTGAGACGAAATTGTCGTTTTCCTACTCTTTCATGTATTCTTAGGCTTCTGCTAGCAATTTTCCAAAGTGCAAAACATTTTTGTTCAAAAGACAGAAATTTTGCACGTGCGTAAAGCACTAATGACAAAGAGTCAACATTTTGGCCCCCAAAACACGAAATGCAGGGCACATGTAGACCTCGCAAACGGCAAGTGCAAGAAATGGTGCCACTTGGGAGTGTTCATGGGGGAATTTCTTGTGCTGACGCCCGTCCTGTGTGAACTGGGACCTCCCAGAACTTAAGTCTCTGGCGCTTGGCTACTCCAAGATTCTTCGTGTCCTAAAACATCAGAGTTCCCCACTGTTAAAAGCCTCATGCTCGATGCTATTTTGGTCTGCAAAAACAGATGTTCTGTGATTTCTCCGTCCGTTCTTTTCATATGATTTCCGAAATCTCAGCATTCCTGTGTCAACAAAGAAAATGTACATAATCACTTACCGTTTGGTTACATTCTTCTCAGCTGTTTTCCAGGCAAACCACCAGAATGGTACAAGCGTGTGGAGGCAATCTATATTTAGATCAGCGTTGAAAAGGTGATCCAGTTTCAGTGTTGTTGAACATGGAAAGTTGTCGCGTGCATGGCTGAATAACTCTGCGGAGGTTGCTCTGGCGCAGTGCATATTTCTCGGAGAAAATGGCGAAAGAAAACACCAAAAGGGCCAATATAGCTTTCGTGTAAAGTGCTGCATAGACAGCATTCCGTTACCTGTAGGCACCCCATGACTGTTAACATCAAAATCCTTACTCGAGAACACTTTTGACAAAATTCTGCATGTATGAGCAAAACAGTTTCAGTTATGTTTCTTGTTTGTGTGGAGATTTTTGTTGTGGTGATAGGAAAAAGCAGCACGTCGCGACATTGCCATTTTTTGTCACAAAATCTTATTTGTTTCAACAAGCTGTCCAACAGATGAAGGCACGTGTTTCTGTGCATCTATTCCAGCACATGAAAACGGTCAGCACTGCAGGATATCTTTCCCAAATGTGGTGTGACGACGCATCTGGATAGGAAACCTTACAATTGATTGTGAACTCAAAATTGTACATGCATGCCTGCATGAAGCATTGGAGACACAACACATGAAATTATTCATCTCAAAGTAATTGTTGTCGTGATGAATTCCAGTTGTAAACATTATCAAAGGGTAAAACTCCTCAAAAGCAATAAATCTAATGCATCACTGCTTGACTGAATTTTCAATAACACAGCCCAGTTGCAAATGGTGAAACCTTTGGGCCGAAATGAATGAAAATAGCTTCAGAGGCCAGAGTTTGGCCGGCCTAGTTGCTGTTATTGGACTGGTGCACATCAGTTTCCTTGCCAAGAAATGAAATGATTCATGAATTTTTCCTCAATGAATATTTCAAAGCAAACAAGCGGTCTGAAACTTCAACTTTTGCTTTCACTAACTTCCTTGCACGATTCGAAACTTTTGTTTCCAACGTGTTTGCTTTTGTTTTGTTTGATAAATCAAAAGTATACAAAACATTTCCACGCCACAGGAATAGAAATCAGCGGGATTGGACAGGTTGCAGAAATGTTGGGGAAAAGGCACAGAAGGAGAAAAGGGCAGAATAAATGTACATCGCACCTAGTGCCCCTTGGGTATACGGTCTGTTTCCTATCAGATCCATCCCTTTAATGAAATTTTCTTTCCATCTGAAATGTTATTAGATTTAATTAAAAGCAGGATAAAAGCAAGGCAGCATTTCTTCAAGTTGATGTGGAACAAGATGGTGTTGACATAATTGGGAGAAGTAAGCCAAGCCTTAGGCTACGTCCTGTTACAGCATTCATAATCACAGTTAAAACTCTGATTGACATGGAAAAGCTATTTAAAACTGGAGAGCATAATGTTCCTTTCAATTTTCCGATTGTCCCAAGAGTAGATGGAAACGGAAAGAGTTGTGCAAATAATTTGACCCACTTATATTCTCTTTACGTATTCAGACGAAAACCTCATGCACGGATTTGACTGATGCGTCTTTTTGAGCACAAAGATCTGTCCAGTACAAATGACAAGAAATGTATTTACTTCAGAGCAAAGTACAAACACGGCAGTTTTTACAATTGTGGGCAAGGTAGACTTGAGAAAACTGAATCCTTGTTGGTGGCAGTTTTGACCAGTGGTCAGAGTCTAGAAATGATCTGGCGAAACCTGATGGGATTGTCTTATCCTGGAGGGCCGTTCAATTCTACAGTGGCCCAGTGACATAAAAAACCTCGTTTGTGAACAGTTTCACTTTGCTTTCTTGTAATCTTGAATCTCAGGCTATTCGTTTGGGCAAGGACAAAGTTACTCCTGTCACTGCATGCAGATGTTGGAATCCAGGACACAAACAGCCAATGTTCTTGTCACGCAAGGCAGGACAAAACGGAATGAATATTGTTAATCATCCCAGACAAGAGCCCACTGTGATCACGAGGAAGCAATCCATATTCTGTCCAGGGATTCTATTATGTTTGGAATTTGTCTTACACGGATGTGCAGATTTTTACATTCGTGGTTAATTCACACTGAGAGCAGATGTTTTGTCCATTGACACAGCACAGATTGCCAAATTGGTCTTTTTCGTTCTGATGGGTTTTAACCTTTGGTGCAGACAAGCCTCTGAACAACAAACACATTCGTGAAACGAAACAACGCATAGAATCTGTGAATTAACCACGGCGCTTTTTGCAATTTTCGTGGCAAAAAGAGGAAGGGACAAAGTTTCTCCTCGGTGAAATGGATCCTGATCGAGATAGCGTCAAGCAAGAAAGGAGGATGCTTGAGAGCGATTGCAAGGAAGAATAAGGATGACGTATCAGCAACACATAAAAATGTCCAAGTATATATGGTGTTAAATCAAACCAAGTGCGTCATGTTCAATTTGCCTCGGACGAAGTTGGTTCTTGACCTGCGACCCGAACCCTGTTACGCACAGCTTCATGAAGCTGCACAACGGATCATTGCTGGATGATTTTGTGCATCATTTGGACAGATTAGCATTCTACTCTGGAAGATATGAGGAAACGAGTGAATCTAGTTGTTCCAGACGGCCGCCTGAATTGAAAAAAAGAACACAGATTCTGCTTCGTGATTCTGCTTCGTGTACAACTACCTGTGGCCACAGAACCAATGCCGGTCTCCTCTATTTTTAAGCGCGGCATGAGCTTGCTCAATGCCAAGCACGCTTAGTGCAATCACCACAGTGTATGTCTGTATGTATATGTAAATCTGGATTCAAACAGGGGGGGTATTTGAATCCAACAATTTGCCAGCATCAGGAGTTAGTGTTTAATATTTCCCCCACCCCCAGGTCCAGATTCAAATTGAAACTGGGGGGGATTTGAATCCAGTTCAGATTCAAACTCTCCACCATGTATTGAAGCTGGGAAATGGTCAGATTCAAACACTCCCCCAGGTTTTGGTTTGAATCCACTTTGGATTCAAACTCTCCACTATGTACGGTGGGTGGGAAATGGTCCATTCGTAGTGGGGGGGGGGGGGGGGGGGGGGGGG
>JAAUYG010000153.1_pt1 | contig 13690 bp, 6 predicted proteins | sample 7278091 | NCBI WGS metagenome assembly JAAUYG01 (sample SAMN14350201, study PRJNA611818) | marine sediment metagenome | isolation source: surface marine sediment (0.6m) | place: French Polynesia: Moorea | collected 2018-08
CCCAGGTTCATTAGAACTCCCAAGGGGACGCGGCTGCCTTAGTGTGGCGCTCTTGGCCTAGCTGAGGGCATAAAACCACCGGAAGGGTTGAGCCACTAAAGATATCTCTGCAGCCTTGGTGGCAGCTTCTAGCTAAAGATCCCACAACTAGCAGGACAAGAGGCCCGTCGGGTTTTCCGCGACAGCATGTGTCCAGATAGCCACCAACACATCTATACCCGGTTTGATGTCCCTGTTCTGATACACCTTCCCCTGGACACAGACAACAGCCTAGAACACCACCATATATATACTGGCACCACATTCGATAGCTCAAGGAGAATTTGCAATGATTGAAGACAAAGGAATACAGGACAATTAAAGTTATTTATTGAAGAAATTCAAACATCTTGCGCCATACATCATATAACCCTTTCCATTTTGGAAGTGTGATGCAAGGGATACCAATGATAACTTCAATATAGGACACTGGTAACTGTACAACAAACGGGGAGGGCAGAACACTAGAAGCTACCTGGGCTATAAACAAACAGACAGGGAACACTAAATTTAGATTTAAAAACATGGAATATTGCAAGAATATTCTACCTGAAAAGCTAAATGTGCCCCTACTTGTAAACCCTCATTACTTTACACATTCCTGCAGTAGTTAATTCCACAGGCTTCAGAAAAATACTTCAATGAGCTACAGACATAGCATTACATGGTTCATTATTTTTACATATGCAACAAGGAGTCTCTTTTAAAATACCTTGTTACTGCATAAATACTTGGCAGGATGCATCTAATGCTAAGAAGTAGTCACCCCCGGGTAGTCACCTGTGTTTTCCGATGTAATACGTGTTTCTATTATATAAATATTAAATTTTGAACTGAGAATGTAAATAGACATTTACAATAAGAAAATTTGTCAAGGTACTTTTCACCAGCGCTAAAACGTGACTCAATATTATCAGCTATGCATTCAAGTATGAAATTCACTTTGCACTATTTAAAATATATATTTAACTTACGCTTACAATAAATACAATGAACAAATACACTATATGGGTTCATTCAACAACAATGAAAGTACAATATCAGTATGCTTAAAATCTTCATTCCATGTTACTTATGTATTGTGATAATTCTTCACCAATGAACACTTTACTAGTATTTATTAGAAAAGTAACACATATGTTGGCCTGCAAATACTGGTACTTTGGCAGAATATTTAATTAATGCAAGACCTCTCCATAATTTAGTAACTTTACTAGCAGCCATAGATTTCAGAACTGGAATAGCTTCTCTTAGGCAAATTTTGCAAAATTTATACGGCTTCAATATTTCAGTTATTCCAATATTATGCAATCATGTGCCATGACCTTCCGACAAGAAATATACTGATATTGCTTTATGTTAAACAGAATTGCTGTATCTGGAGCAGTTTGATTCTTGTTACAACCATTTCTTGTAGAATACTTATACAGGTCACGTGAAGCAATGGTATTAACAATACATATTTTACATTGCTCTAAAACACACAGGTACATTGGTGTTGGTTTTCCATTAATTTTAAACCTTTTTAGGTACACAAGTCTTATCTGGATAATGCAATCACGTCTGGCTTTCAGATTCAGTAGCTCAAAATCTAGAATCATCTGCTTCTAAGGTTTATCAATTGTTTTATTGTGTTAATGTAGTAATAACTACTGAATCAATCGCAGCAAATATAGACAGCATATAAGGTATTGAAAAGTTCTACATATTAAGAAGAAACAACTTTAACTGTTACAATATAAGGTAATAAATATGTCAATAAGGTTATATCACCTTACCTTGTAACATTTATTGTCAAAGGACTACACATGGGTTATTTTTTGTCCATATCAACAAGCCCCTACACATATACCGGTATGTGTGTTGTTGCGTTAATACCACTGAATTGCAAGTCATTCACATTTAATGTTAGTAGAGCTTTATGTTCACAATTAAAGTGTTCTCGAATATTCAGAAGTGAGCAACAGTCATTTTGGTAATAAGATAAACAAAGACGTACATCAACAAACTTGTACTCATACACACAACACTGTTTGCTATCTACAAGCATAGAGAAATATAAACCATTCCTCGGTGTCAAATACCATCAGAAACCTGGTCAGTGAAGACACAAAATTAAGCAATTGTCTCTCTCTCTCTCTTTATACTTCTCCAAGAAGCTAAATTCAAAATGTGTTTAAAAGACACATAAAGGCAAGAAGAGGAAATGACACCAACACAAGCACTGCTCTGTTCATCTTCACTAATATCTACAGGTGTCAACAATGTTCGAACACAAATCGCTGTTTGGTAATACTTGCATGTATACACAATCAGAAACCCCTTCATTTATATAATTCCTAAAGGAATTTCAATACATAAAAGACGATAATGCAGGCCTTCTATACTTAGTCTGTATTTATGAAATTTTAATTCGATATTGCTAGTTGTGGGAGTTTATTGGTCCAAATACTATTTGTTATACACCAGGTACATTGGCTATTGATTAACAGAGAAATGTGTGCGAATGTATAGGTAAAAGATGTACTTTAGCTCATTGAACCTGGATGATACCCAAAGTGCTAGGTGAAGAACTTGCAAAGGAACACAGATGGCACATACTCTTTAAGCAAGGATTCATATTACTCAGAGCAATATGGAGCGCTCCATACTCTTCCCATTGCCAGTGTTGTCTGGCGAGGGAAATGTGGTAAAGTGGATTCTCAACTTTCCTGAGGCACCGCACACCAATATTTTTTAAAATCTATTTCCCTCATTAAAGTTGCGTACACCCTGAAAGCAAACAAGAAACAATGCACCAGTGCATTGCAAAAAGCGAGATTTTCTATTTATGGCAAAATGAGTTACTACTTGATGCAGATATGGAATATAAACACGCTGGGCCTGAAATTCCATAACAAATTAATGTGGACATCTATAACTCCCGACGACTAGATTTAGAATCTTGTAAATGTGTGTAGGTTGAAGGGTATAGACACCAGCCATACACAGTAGCATCCCTATAAGCACTGGATAAAACCTGCACTACTTGGTATTCTATTAGTGATTAAAACTTGTCAGCACTGGAGTGCTAGACACCTTTTATATTATTGTCAACTGATAGATCAACTCGTAGCATAACAAGAGGTAACAGACTTCTGTGCACAGATTCAAGAAGTAATTAAAAAAAATATACAAACACCAGGGTCCTTCTACATTCAAGAATTTTAAAAGTGCATCTGTTAGGACCCATTGGAATGGCAATGTAACAGATCTAACAGGTGCAATCTCTAAATATGTGACTTACGACCCAGGCCAACTGATATCAGTCACTCCCGGTTCCCGCTCCAGTCTCTCTATACAGAAGTTGTCAATGTAATTCTGATACAACCCATACTTGATTCATAGATACATACAAGGTCCTATAATACAGGTCTACAATAATAATCTCCAAAGTCTGTGACCATCTGTCTTGCTAAATTAAGCTACATTGGCGATCAGTATGTACACAATGTGTACACAATCTGAAGTTAAAAAGTGTGTATTGTTCTTCATTCATGTTGCCATTTTGCTGTCCCATGATTGGATATCAATATATTTTTTTTCAGACTATTTAAACATGCCATAATTTATTGATGCAAGAAAAATCAATGTAGTCCTTCCTGGAAGCCTTATAAATGAATACCAGCATTTAATTTAAAAATAATAATGCGTTATATATAGAGGTATATATATATATATATATATATATATATACATGTATATGTGGCTAATATGACCCACTATTGTCATACCATCAATACTTACACATTGGTCTGTTTCGTGGGGAGTGAAATAACTATTCAAGTCACAAAAGCTGGTACACAAACAGGGAAACATTCTTTGAAACACTGGTATGAAACATTTTCTTATTACTTCATAAAAGTTGTGTATCAAACCGAAAAAAAATATATACACCTTTGAGAACAGCACTGTTTGTTCTCTAGAAAAAATCACAATGGCCAATAAAAAAAACACAAAAAAAAATCCCAATGTGTTACAGTGATTTTAAAACACACAGAAAAGACCAAAACTTACGCCTTCTAGCAGTTACTGTATGTCTTTATAACTGTATCACATCCCCATCGCATTCCTTGTCATCAATCTCCGGGCCAACACAACACATACACTGAGCATGCCCATATAAAGGAGCAGCCAGGCTGCACAACCTTCAGTTAGTCCAAACCTGGCACCCAACAAGCTGATTGGGCACAGCGGCAGCTTGCTGGATCCCCTGACTTTATAGTATGTCATGCCAGAAATTAGCGAGCTGCCTAGGACATCATGCCCAGCCACAAACAGTATGGGAAAAAAAAAGAATCACACACACACCTCGAGGTGCGTGGATCAGAGACTTTTGCAAAGGAAAACCAAGATTATGGGACTTGTTATTTATTCATACAACACTCTTGGCTGCCATTCAATCACAATCATTCCGCATTGCTAAATAACTTTCTCTAAGCTTATAACATCCAGTGGAAGCAAATGCAGGGGAGTGAAGTAGTATGTTTGTGGTATGTAGTTAAGCTACGTATCTAACGACAGAGGGGTATATCAGACATTGTGTACAGTTACTGCTCGCTATCCAGTAGTGGATTATATCCCGCAGGCAGCCACGATCCCCGGAATCCAGTCCCTGTGACTCATCCGAGTGAGGCAAGTAGATTAATCTGACTGTGGCAGGGCAATGCCATGTGGCTCGTGTGAGCTAATTGTGGCGTCAGCAGCAGATGAGTGAAGGAAGAGGACCAGGTAGCAACTAGAACGTGACAGCTCGTACAGACAGCACAGCTACTGGGCTGTACTGGGAGATCCTGAGCGATGAAAATGAACGTTTTGCCACTTGCCGTCCTTTCTCTGCCAAACTCGAGTTTCCTCGGACTGCATCGTATGAGGCATGCCATTCCTGAAACACAGCCACCAATATCTGACAACAGCACACACACACACACATATAATGCCAGGTTGTCTGGTCACAAACCGGCAAATAGTTACTTGTAGGTCTGATGAATGCAAGCGTTCACTAGATAGTGCATTAACCCACAGGGTTCTTATTAATCGTGCTGTAGATATATTACCTGGTAGGTAATGCATTCAAGTTTACACCTTGCATACAAGTATTTACCACATTAGTAGCTACTCAACGCAAAGCACGTTGGCAAGCATATAACAAGAATAGGTAAGCTGCACCCAATGGATTTTGACAAGACTTACTTATCGATATACTGCGTCAGACGGACATAGGCAATGCAGGCAGCATCTTCCCCAAGCAGATGTACGTGAGGGTTAACAATACTGGTGTTGATTGCCTTGCTATTCTTACCCACCGCTGGAAGACACAGGAAGAGCTAGTTGCTATAACTTTATACTATTCTGACAAGAATATTACAATGTATCCAGAAGTTGATATCTGACAGTATAACCATGACACAGCTGCTTGAGTATGAATTACTTTGAAAGCAATCCAAACTTTTATTGACATGTTCTGCTGACTGCGATATACATACGTACCAGGTAAAATCAACACCTGTAAACTTCTTTTAACTACAGTAGCCAGAATGTGTCAAGCATTTACTTATACAGAGTGAAAAGTTCACCACAGAGTGATTACATCGTTAATGCCAGTTGTTGACAACATAACAAAGACAGAATAAACAGTAGGACATGCTAACATACCGTTGTCGAAATAGAATCTATGGAAGTCCAGTCCTTCAATCAAGTTTCCATGTGCCTCAGGTTCGAAACAGGTCAGTTGAGGATCCACAAATTTCCTGAGAAGAAAACGCAATTGTTTTACACATCCATGTATTGTTTAATTCTACTAAAAGGGATATACATGTAGTGTGAATACCGGTACTCGCTATGTGACGACTTCAAAGCTAAGATCACTTCCCAGCAGAACAAAACTGCATTTAAATAATCAGAGAAATAAAGCCACCTCTGACTGAATCCGAGGGACTCAAATAAGCTTCTAGACTTCTATGATGGGGGGTGGAGTGGGGTGGGGGTGGGGGGGTGGCGCTCTGTTATTTGATATTCGATTAAGCCCTTACTATAACCATACTGATCATTTTCAGAATGTATGTTTCAATAAGTCTATATTTTACAGGACTGAATCTGTACTGCTTTGAGTCAATTTTAACCCTTTGCAGTTAAAAGTCAAATTAAGTCACAATTAGATATAAGTTGAAATTTACCAGTCCGGGCAGCTTAAATGCGCGCTGCCTGTTTGATGCTGTAAAGGATGCCATTAGTTACAATTCTTCTTCAACCACAACGCGATGTTTTTGGGGCAAAAAATGCTTTCATTTCTGATTGTGAAAGCACCAGATGGCGCAGTTTGTATTTTGAGTCCCTCACATTAAGAGCAATTTATATAACAATCCTACAGGTGGACTTAATTTCTGGTGTTTCACTCTATATTAAATATGAGTGAGTGGAAAGCATACAAGGATACAAGCTCAGCAATCATATGCCAATGTAAAGATTTAGGTGCATTATTGGTCTGTTGGGACAGATCTAAATGACTAAGTGATGAACTTACGTGTAGCTGTCATAATCACGGCCAGCAATGGCTCCGAGAAGCTGCTCAGTCAGCTTGATGAATTCTTGTTTGCGACCTGCAAATAGATTCAGCAAAGACATCCAATAATTTTCTTTTTCTGACAAAATGCTCAATACGGATTCACAACACTACTGTGGGTATAGCCAAGGACCGGTTTGGACCTAGTTTTCTCGAGCGGTAGGAGTGCTCACATCTTGGGATGTAAAATGTCACCTTGAGATATGAACACCTGGCGAAATATATATAATTTTCACCTGAAAAATCAAAATAATCAGCTCTCCAACTGATAAGACAGCCACATGTATACATGGTAATATCAATGTCCATGAAATGAAATTATGCACACGTACAAGGGGTATTCTAAAGGTGCATGGGCCAAAGTGAAGTTTTGCTCAACTAGATTGTATATATGGACCAGATATATTCCAGATTTTCCTGCAGTGAGGACTACTTGCCATTCCTTGGACTGAATGAAAAATCTCTTGTGTAGGAATGGACTTTCCCACTTCATGTACATCTGTGCACTTAAAGACTTTCATTACATTTTCTTTTCCTGACAATTTCCAGTGACATGATTTGTCAGGAAATGTAGTACAAACAAAACCGTGGCTAACAGAGATCAGATATACAAGCTGAACATCAACTGGAATTCTGCCTCCTTTAGTTACAAATGGATTTTAGACTACAAGCAACATGTCATGGATTCATGGAAGTCATTGGTCTGAGTTATAAAACCCGATCTTTACATGTCAACCCAAAGACTTTTCCACTGACAAAATGAAATGCCCCTCCGGAAATCACATGTGTATAGAACAAAATGTACCTCACCAGAAGCCAGTAGGTAAGTAGATGTATACCATGTATCTCAAACCAGTAGACATGGACACATAGGAACAGAAATTGTGAGCAGAAATCCAGGTACAATATTTATCTAGGACAGACATACTTCTTTATGTATATGTTGAATATTTTGTCAGTGCTTTATACTATTCATCATAATATATCCCAACACACCACCTTTGCCGGCATTAGATCTAGCAATCGTCATTCTTTTTAAAGATTATCCACAAGTGCTGAAATGAAGTGAAGACACGCAGAACTCAGGTGTGAACATTTTTGCCACACAACACCACAATATGTTAGTAAGCCTTATCAAGTAGGTTATTACATGACACTAAAAACATTTTGAATTTTTTTTTCATTCAATTAACTCCAAACCAACAAGGGTAAAAAGCTGTTAATTTTCTTCTTTTTTTTCCTGTTAGTAAGTCCAGCGGTAATGCCTTGTACATGCAATTCACTGACATGCATTCCAAGTAAACTTTTCCCTTAGTTTAGCATGTTTAGATAATATAACAATCACTGTTGTCCATGTTTTATCTCAAATTGGCTGCCTCTGATTATAGCCCAGTCTGTCTTATACTAGGACATTATGGCTACTGGTTATTTTCTCTACCCCTGCTAAAAACAGAATTCAATACAAATTATAATAAAACAAAACTGTAAAGCTAAATTACCCTACAGCAGCACTGACTTAAAACACTACAGAAAGCAATGAATTACCTAAGGCACTTTATGATGCAAGACAAAATAAGTACATGATTCACAGCACTATATACGTATACTGATGCTATGTAACAAATATGACTGACCTAAAAGAAACAAAACACTAACTCTAATTAATACTATAAACATGATAAAGTCAGGAATATCTTAAGAAGCTTTTAAGATCATTATAACCCTACAAGCATACCCTCCCCCATCCGGCAGAAAAATGGATCCTTTTCAAGGTTTCCATACTTCGTTTACATACTTGTTTTGTGAATAATGAAATCTCATGCTCCTATTATTTCTTTAACTGTTAAGGAGTATCTGTCCAAACTTATCGCTAATCTTGCCCGCCAAGTGTTAGTGAAACTTAAAGACAGACACCTTTTCAGCTATTTTTAGTGACTGAAATATATATATTCATAGGAATGGCTAGATGGGCACATTCCAGATGGGTGATAACACGCAATATATCCCTTTCAGCTGACTGAAGATGCTTAAAATGCAAGTGACTTTTTAATGAACACAATCTGTAGAGAACTTGGGTTAAATGGAATGAAATTCCCATTTACGACCGAGCTACTGGTAAACCTTCCATGCAGGACATCACTTCCCACTTCAAAATATAGTATAACGGAGAGTAGTTGTCAACAGTTTAGCACCAACACGGATTTTTGCAATTATAGAATAACAGGTATTTCACAGAACCAGTATCGGTAGTTTTCTGAGAGGAACAGCACCGATCTATCACCAATGCCAGTGGCTTTACAGGCTTAATAGTAAACGTGATGGCCGTTTGCACTGGATTTAACTGAGAAAAGCTTCTCTAATAGAAGCGTGAAAGACCAAATCCAATGTTTCTTTATATATTTTCAAGATAATTTTTAAGATAGCTAGGTATCTTTTTTTTTTTTTCAGTGATGTCTTACAAAGAGGCTGAACCCAGTTACAGTTTATGCTACTACCACCCATCTGAAGTCCTTAGTCTGTACATCATACACCGACACAGTAGGCAGACAATGGGGGGGACAGAACTGGGGGAGAGGAAACCAGGGGAACCAAACCAATACTCACTGTCAACGGAGGAATTTTCAGACTTCCCTGTTTTTACGAAAGAGGCAAAAGAGAGATTGGAAGGTTGGTCAATATTTAATATCCCTTAACGTACTCAGTTTAGTGCCCACAAAAAATCACATTATTTTGTTCTAACCTTTTTTGTGAGCATATGTACAGACATGAAGAATTAAGTTAACATTAGCAAGAACATGAAGAATGGAGACATATTTTTCTAGACTTTGCCCAAAGTCTCATATTGAAACAGTAAGAGTAAGGAAAGATTTCATATACCGGTATAATGTATTGTAAGACTCCTCCATTTAGCCATAAAGAGTGTGCGTCCACTAGCGAACTTTGTGTGTTCTCGGCAGAACATCGATAAAAGCAAATAATTTTACCAATTTGTTCAGTACTTGATTTTTTTTTCTCATCAACAGTAATTGAATTTGTAATCCGGAACATTACAATCAGTTGTACTAATTATACAATGGATGCTAGTGATGTCACTTGACATATATATATAATGGTCGCAGCATTTTAGGCCGTGCTGCTCATATACGTGATATGTATAAATGTTAATCAGTAATGTAACATACATGCTGACAGACTTTAGTTCTATATTCTACAGGTGTAAATACGTTTGTGCCCACTTTACAAAGCTCGGCCGAACTGAAGTCCGCCAGCACGTTAAAAATCTTGTGCAGAATGACCTGGCACAGTGTAAGTCACAGAACATTAGTTTTAGTAAGTAGCAGCAAAGCTTCACAGACTGTCACAAAACAAGTCTAGAAGGTAACAAGAGAAAATTACATACATCTTTTAGCTTTCGATTACATGTACTTCCATTCGGAGACAAGTTTGCCAAATCACATGGCAGCAGTGAAAGTAAGAACTCTGGGAGCGGGTGGGTGGGGGTGGGGGTGGGGGAAAGAGTGCTGCTACTGGAACTAAAGGAAGCACTGAAAATAAGGCAAATCGAAAACGCAGGGCTTGTCTTGTAGAAGGCATATATGTTTATGCCTGTATGCACCCTGGTCAGTAAACAAGATGTAAAACCAAGCAATCAAAAACAAAAAGCATCTCTAGTCACCAAGTTGCCACACTCTGGGAGCTAGTGGTATAGTGATTGGAAAACTAGGTTAAAGGTCGTCTAACAGATTAACTGGAATATCAAAACACTTTTAACAGTAAACGCAATACGAGGCCATTCATTTACAATTAAGGCTCCATTTTGCATCTGACGCTGTTTAAACTACCCACAACAAACTTAAGAGCATCTGTCGAGTGAGAGACTTAAATAATGACGCAGACTGAGTGGGATGTACAGGTGGGTATAAATAAAACGCTGCCGTAATACCAATAACTACACACAGAAAACAAGAGGGTAATTCAGATATACATGCACATATACTGGGATATCAACACGGCAAATACAATAATATATACATCTGGCGAAACACTTTAATGTTTTCTTCTAAAGTTGGCAATGGATGCATCTTCTTCATAAATTTTACATTTTCAGTTAACGTCTCAAAACTGGTCAAGCGATGGCACATAGAATACGGCACACTTCCAAGTTGAAATCCAGTTAACAGTAGCATGAGTGGTAAATAATACTACAGATACAACTTAGTGAGTACATACTAATATTTAATGTTTTAGCACAACAATTTTGACTATTTCTAAAGGAAGATGATTGATGTTTCACCATATCTATATATGCCCCTATATATTACCACATCAACAGCCACTGTGTAGTCATGAACAGGCAGAGTCAAGTCCCATTTGGTGAACTTTTGTTGCTAAAATCTTGGGATTAGGCCAAACTGTTACAATGTACATGTAAGGCTTCACTGGCATTATACAGTATACACCCACTGTTCTGGGCCTTAAAGACACAATACTTTTAGGAAGTGCAGTTCAAAGTGTTCAAGGTGTTCCAAGTGTTCAAAATGTAACTTAAACTACAGCAAACTCCAGTAACGTAACATAATTATTGGATATTACCTGACATATACAATCCCCATTTACCACATCTTTAACTCTTCCATACTTTGTTAGCTCATCGTATATTGAGATTAAATGGCATACGTTGCAAATTTAACAAAATTACTTTTTTTATGCTAGTCTTTACAAAAAAACAAGTCTGTCCTAGTTATTTTTTTTTTTCTGTTGTAGGGGAAAGCGTATTTTACACAATTCAGAAAACACTGACCCCTTGTCCACATATGGGGGATACAAATGATGTACATTTGGGAAATATATGTATACTCCTAGGCTTACTAGACTACCACAATGAAAATAATAATGTACCTACTGGAATCTGTTTATTTTTATTTTATAACCAAACCTCGTTATGTTGCAATGACCTCACTGTAGCAACACTTACTATAACACATGATATTCACAAAGATGTATCCTGGCACTGTTACTTCAACACAGACAGAATTTCCTATGGAATAACTATATATTTCAGAAACATTATCGAAAACTTCAAAAGATCCTCTGCTATTGCATCTGGGTATCAAAAGCACAAAGTGATATTGTAGGAACATAATTATGTTGGGGAAGTTTTTCTTGTGTCTATGTGTGAAGACATGAGGCTGTTTAACATGGGTTTGCTAAAACCGGCCATGGTGAGCAGATGATAAAATCAATATAAAAGATTAATTGTATGCTAGCTCTGCAGATAAAAGTATTGATCATTGATTTTTGCCTAATTTCTCTGGGTTTTGATAGAGATACAACGGAAATATAATAAATGTATGTTGTATGATGTTGTAAAGGTAGATGTTACAGGGGAGGGATGCCTAACACCTTGGAAGTGGCAGAAAATGTAAACGCTGCATATTCCTCCTTCCATGTCATATTTTCTGGCTCCTTCTTCAAGAAAGGTGGAAAATATTTGGGCTGCATGATACTGAAAATCTGACTCATAATCATATGGATTTGCATATATGCTCTTACTTTTTCAGCCCCTTCTGCTCAAGTACTATACTTATCAAAATTTGTCCATTTGTCTGGGTTGTGTGATATGCCCTTTAGGGTTACAGGGAAACAACTGAAAACTTACACATACTTGCTGTTAACTCTTGCAATCTAAGATCAGCTGCTGCAAAATTTCCCTTATTAGATGCATACATGTGTATATGTTTGTGCAATATGTGTGAAATTAGCATACACCACACCAAGCACAACTAGGGCCAGAAATCTGGAAATCTAGCAAGTATGGTGATTGCAAAACTGGATGTACGAAACTGAACGATGTGACACTAAGTAAATTGTTGGTATATGAGGCAAGGCTTGTGATGACTGAAAGCTATACTTTGTATGCTAAATGCCTTTGGACGTTATTTGTTGCTTGCACAATTTTAAGTTTACCAGGGTAAACTGGAAGCGAAATACACATGTACTGTTATAGCCGAATGGTAGGAAGAAATGGTATACCAGGTAAGTAGCTTACAAGAGGTATTTATCGGTAAAATTAAGAACAATTCCAAAGTAAAGCAGCTTTCCCAATGATGAAGTGGGTTATGATTGGTGATGATTTTCTGAATCAATTTCTTCAGGAACCAATCCCCCACAAGTACATGTGCTTTAAACATAAGGTGGCATAGAGGTTGGTATATTTGTGCCCAGTCAGGTTATGCGTTGCCTAAAAATATTTTATTCAATGTGCAGTACAAAATGTGAGTTTATAACTTGACAGTTGATTTGTATTAACTGAACAGAATATTATATGAGTGACTGTGAGTGGACGAATAAAACACTTGACAGAAAATTCTTCATGGGAAATTTGCTTCTGATTTGATGTATTTGAGGATAATGGCATTTTTATTTCCATGATACAACTGTGGTAACAGCAGTCGAGTACGTTCCAAATAGCAGCAGCGACTGTTAACAACAGAAAACTTCCATTCCCTTCAACAGGTTGAATGCTACAGGTGTGTCTAAGGATAGGAGAGCAAAAACGTGAAACTCAAGGCTCCAAATCAGTGTCACACCATGCCATTGCCACGGCTTTTGCTCACCAATCACGTTATGGATTACAGTGGCATCACGGCTCGTAGGGGGCTTGGATGGCGGCTGTGCTTGCATTAGGACAGCAGCCATCTTGGCTCCAGCACTCCCTTTACTGGTGTGGGCCACTGGCGGTTTCTGATCAGGTCGCGCGGCAGACCACCCATCAGCTTTTCCTTTATCTGAGTCTTTGGCTTCTAGTTTTGTGTCATTTTGATGGGGAGAACCTGTTTATATGGTAAACAACAAAACAAGTAGACAACTTGGGAAGGATGCTCCTGTTGTACGGTTTCAGCAAACTGAAGACTGGAAGGGGAGGCAAGCGCAGGTTGTTAACCTAGCAAAGTGGAACACTGCAGGAGGGGGGGGGGGGGGGGCAAATTGTGCGTCACCATTATTGACAGAAGTTTAAAGGTACACAAAAGGTATAAAACAGGACAAGGA
>JAAUYG010099379.1_pt1 | contig 13688 bp, 10 predicted proteins | sample 7278091 | NCBI WGS metagenome assembly JAAUYG01 (sample SAMN14350201, study PRJNA611818) | marine sediment metagenome | isolation source: surface marine sediment (0.6m) | place: French Polynesia: Moorea | collected 2018-08
ACTACTACTACTACTACTACTACTACTACTACTACTACTACCACTATTACTACTACTACTACTACTACTACTACTACTACTACTACTACTACTACTACTACTACTACTACTCTACTATTCTATTATATTCTATAACCTCAGCATAATTAGTTGCACTACCTATGTCAACTTTAGCAAAGTTTTGCTAGAGAAATAACCACCGTTGTTCGTTGTTTGTTGAATTATATTTGTCATTTTCTCCCAGTCACAGCCACACCTCAACCCCTACCCCCACCCCACCCCGTAAAAAGCTGAAGTTTTGCACATCCGGTGTTAATCCAGTTGAGATCCAGACGTAATTAACATATTTAGATGTAATTAGGATATCTGCATGTAATTAGACTATCTGACCTTTGACCTCAGGTTGTCCTCTATCAGATCCGTATCACTGTTGAGTTTCCTGGATCTGGGCAGGAGGTCGCTATCCCCACGTCTGGGTCCAGTGTGTTTGATACTGGGGAAACTGGCGGACTGAGGGGAGTGACCGAAATGACGAGTGAACTGCAGAAAATCCAGAGTCTTGTCCTGATTGGTGATAAACGTTCTCCAGAGACGCCGGATCTCTCCACGGCTCACTTCCGGTTGAATAGGCAGGCTGGGGAGGTGGAATGGAAAGGGATGGAATTTATTGTTGTTCCTGGTGGCTCTTAAGCTCTCTATATCTAGATGTCGTGTACGCGTGTAGAATTAATAAACATGTTAAAAGAGGTCAAATTATAATACGTTATATGTTATATCTCAGCATGTTCAAAATATCGTGGCAACACCTTTCTGCTGGACTGGAGATCTGCATGAAAGTTTCTGTTTCAATCACTTTCGTTAATATGATCGGTTTTCAGTACTTATATCTTGTTGCACTTAATATGCTTTTGAATTTTCGAAAGCTTCCTCGATTGTTTAACCAATTGATATACTACACCCCCAATCTACGTATATACCGGTACCTTACCGTCGCAGAAGCTGATACATCATTTCCGGTGTGAGTCGTCTGCTGTTCTGTTCGTCTACATCATGGAACGCAGTCTCCACAGCTTGGTAATCTGACTTCAGGCACGACTGAATCACTCGGAAAAGCTCTGTATTACTCCGCCGTGGCACTGAGACCTCAAACTGCGGTCTGCCACCATCCCCTGGCATCAACCGCTCTGAAACTGTGTCATTACTATGGTTACTGCTGACGTCACTGGAGCAGCTTTGGCCGGGCGGTGGTGGATCAGCCGGCAGGGCACCAATTCTCCGGTACTTGGCTTTTCTGTTCGAACCGTGAAACAGACTCTTGGCTTTTCCTCTGAAACGGTAACAAGAGGAAGTGATTGGGGCCAAGTATAAGACAGGACCTAGTCGACATCAGTCATCATCAAAGATTATTAAATAAATAGTTATAAATGGACATACCTTGGTTCATATTATGACACCCGGCAGTCATAAGAAAATTAAGTGACTTAAAAAAGTGACCTTAATAAGCATGAACGCTTGTTGTCAAATTGTGCACATTTCCCGTTTCCATGGCTGCCGGTTGGTAATAAGGGTGTCATGCACTTGACATTGCCATGGTTACCTGGTATCAAACTGCGTCATAAACGTGGCATGTTTCACGTTGTCGTGGTTACTTGGCACCAAACTACCCAGTCAACTCTGCATATTTCACCAGGTACCAAAATGGGTCACGAACTCGACATATGCCACATTGCCATGGTTACCTGGTATCAAACTGCGCCATGAACTCGGCATATTTCACATTGCCATCGTGATCCAGAGGAACTCTATCGAGAAATGCACGGAATTGGTCCTCAGAAAGCTCCAAGTCAAAGCGACTCTCCACAGCAGCCCGAAACTCCTCTTGACTAATATAATCCAGACCCAGACGGTCGATCTTGCTGTAAGTCAGAGCAGAGATTGCACATGCAACATAATGTTGTAATACCTGATATATTTTATTTGGTATTATGTGACTTCGAAAATCAATCGTACTACTTTTTATTCTTTCCAATATATGTAATTACGATACAATTTGGCACAAGTGATGTACGTCATATTTGATAATTCTGCTTTTCAAGTCTATGATGCACACAATTAGGTTTCTAAACGTCTGTACTTCAGGAATGGATGAAAATCATCATGGCATGGAGTCAAATTCACATGGTTACCGTAGAGAAAAGTCTCTGCTTCTACGAAAGAATGTAGCTTACTGGAACGTGCCAAGCAGCGACAGGAAATCTCTCTGGAACATGTTCAGGATCTGGGCCTCTACGGCACTCAGTGTAGACACGTTGTCTGGACTCAGGCTGCGGTTGTATCTAAGGAAATGGAACAGTGATACGTGACTAGCGAAGGTGTAATAGGTAAATGGCCTCGCTTGGGATGGGTGAGTTGGGAGTTAGGTCGTTAAAACAAAAGACCTTATACATATGGTAAGTCCGTAGGTATAAGGTCTTGGGTTGTGGGTTGGACGGTTGCTCATGCAGTCACCGAATATGGTTCTCCAAACTTCATGGTGGGCCGTGTTCTTTTGGGTTGCATTTATCTCATTTCAATTCATATCCAGCATGTGCTGGAGCAGTGCTATATATGTACCAGGTATCTGGCCATGTAAGTCTTAGAAAAGAGGTTAGATATGAAAGAAAACTATGTTTTCATCTTTAAGTTACAAATCAACAATAGTTGCGCTTTAAATGGGAGAGCAAGTCAAGCGGCCATAAGATATCAGACATTTCATCCAATCTCAGACTGGTGACTCATACTTTGTCTCACGCACCAATTTCTGTGTTCTGATGAGTCATATTCTTGGCTTTAGAGAGTATCTAATGCGTCATGCCTGTCTTTGAGGTTGGAGAATATCTGATGAGCCTATGTTTGGGGCTGTGGAGTTTCTGGGGAGTCATTCCTTTTTATGTTTTTATGTTTGGGGTTGGAGAGTATCCGGTTAGTTATTCCTGCACTTGGCATTGCAGTTTGTTAGTGTTTGGCGTTGAGTCATATGAGTTTGGCTTGGATATTGTTTGGTGAGTCATACCTGTGTTTAGGGTTAGAGAGTATCTGGTGAGTCATCCCACTGTCACTACGGTCCTGGAAGCGATGTAGGAAGTCCAGGTAGGGGACTTCCTTCTGTGTGGGCTGTACAGAACAGCGAGCCAGGAACTCCGCCAGATGAGCCTTGTCCAACTTCAGGCCTAACTCGGACAGCACCACTAGGAAACTATCATGACTCACCTGAGAGAATGGGGGGTTACAACACAGACTTTTACATCATTACACTCACATTATTTTTTTTAAAATATTGGGGAAAATCCTTCCAGATTGTAGTCAGGTTTAGTTGAACCATTTTGCCAAAAAGGAGCAAAACGTTACTGTGTACATAACTCAGAGGGTAATGACCCCCAAAACACAAGTGTGTCAAAGCAATTGCGATCATGACCTGTACTCTTTCAACGGGATAACACTGTACTTATGAACATGGTAACTACAAAAACTTTGCCCCCTTACATGAAACTTGCTCTTTCCAGAAACGTTGCTCCCTTATGTTTACCAGAAATTTTGCTCCATTAAATGTTTTGAGCAGTGTACTTACCAAACCTGATCCTTTGGGATCTTTTGTCTGGAATTTCCCTTTCATGTTGGTCACTCCTTCGCGAAATTTCTCTTTCAGCCAGCGTTCTATACACAGTGATCTCTGACGCTCCACTTCCTTCCGGCGGAGACCTCCGTTCGGAGATTCCACAGGGAAATCGTCTTCATCTGCGACAATACAGTGGAAGCTGTCTTAACGTCAAATACAGTGAAACCTGTGTCAAGATAAATGTAGTGGGAGCTCTCTTAAGATAACCGGATGTGGACAGAGAAGCATTCGATATGAGGGTGCAAGACTGGAATAGTCTACCAAATCATTTTAAATTGTGTTCGCTTAAAGATTTTAGACGGATTATATCTACATGGAATGGCCCTACTTGTAACTGTCAAGCGTGTGTTTTATGTAGTCTAAAGGTCGCGTAGGATTTTAATTGTGATTTACATATGTAATGGTGCATATTAAAGAAACCGCAGGACGGTTTGTAATGTACTTTTATTGTCACAATGTCACTTTCGTCTCACAACTTGGATTCGTCTCATCTTGTACATAACTCCATATCAACATCTCATATCAGCATCTCATACCCACAATGTCGTGTCGGTGAATAGCACTTTTGTGCTAGTGTTACTTGTTATTGTAGTACCGACGTTAAATAAAATTTTAAAACTTTATCTTATCTTATCTTACCGGAGAAATAAACACTGTTTCACTGATACCTTGCTTTATCCAATACCGTGGCTTGGAGTGAGAATTAAGATCAATTGATGGTTTCTAAAGAAATAAGTCTAGCAAAGAACTAATCCCCATAATAGCCATTGTCTTTCAAACTGGAAATAATGTTATGTTTCCTAGAATCTGAGGTTTGACAGTTTAACCATATCTTGGCGGAACTTCTCGAATATACTCAGTATAAATCAGATTTTAGCCAACCACAATTCTCAAACTAGTGACTAAATCAAAACAAAGTCATACGCTATTTTCGAGAATGCCAGACAGGGTCCACTGCTATTATCACTGATACGAGGAAAGCAATCTGTTAAATTCCCTGACTCTGAGAGTAAGCAAAGCTCATAAAGAGATGTGTTCCTGTTCATACTTAGATATCATACTTGGATACTAACGTTGACTGGCCAATGTTACAGGTGGCGGGCTGTCCGGTAGACCCACTGACGGGGTGGGGGCTGCCTTGTTCCGAAACTTTCTCAGCAGCTTCGATGTTTTCACCATCCCTATATTGTCTGGATCATACCTGGGTAGAGAGAGGTGGAAAGTAAGTGGGCAGCCTGGATACATAGCAAGGTCCTGATATCATACGGTCCTTGATGCATAGTTATATTTAGTGCACTGTCTCTTACGCGATACCTTGGTAATTTACTCTTGAAATTGCAGTCATATTATAGGCTGTATGCCCCTACCGGGTATTAACGTACTGTTATCGACTGGATTCGAAGTAACGACCCATCAAGCTGCTACCACTCGGCCAGCGTGCCGCTTACAAGACAGAATGCTACACCAGGCACTGTCTGAATATTAGTGCCGCTACTGGCGCAGATTTTTTTTTTTTACTAATAAGGAACTTACTTGCTCCACAGTTTGTCAAATTCTGCATCTTCTAGCGCAAACCCAATCCGTGCGAGTATGTTCCTGAACTCTAGCTTGAGTATCGGTTGTGACATCTCCCCGTTGCTCTGACCCAGGGCGTCCAGCAGGTCACGCTCACTGGAAATGACGTCACACACTCCCAACTTAATACTGTGTACAGATACTGTAAATTCACTTTCAGTGTTTGCAAGAGATGTATTTGCCGAAATTCGCGAACATATTTAAATCGCAAAAATAAATACCCGCAAATTCATGTGTACCTAGATAATTAACAAGACCTGAGCTAACCGCAAATATTAATCCCCGCGAACATGTTTTTTGTCTTAAAAACTCAAAAATGACCCCCCGGGAACATTTATTCAATGAACTTACAGTACTTAGAATTTTGAAATCTGATGCTATTAATATTTTGCACGCGTTACTATGTGTTCGATCCACCTCCCATCTGCATTTGCATGTCGCTAAATGCAAATGACAGAGTATGTCATCTGACCTTACAATGCATGACTAAGCAACACAGCCTCACGTATTAGAGCTGCACAAATGACTTCAGTTTCTGCAATACACACGATCGGCCAGTTTTTGTCACATACATTTTAGATGTACAATTTGGAATAGTGAGGTTAGTCACAATTCAGCAGTTGACTGGTCAAACAATCCAAATAAGTTAAGGACACACAATGTTTTTTTTTTCAATGTTGTACAAAACAGATTCATTTTCATTTAATGAATTTTAAGAAAATACAAAATACAATTGCGCATGTGTTTGATAAACATTTTGGCAAAAAAAGAAATCGAACAGTATCTTTTATTATTGATTTAGCGATTGTGCATTTTAGATTACCATTTACAATTGGACTTAGGGTGTTAAACATTTCCCTACCTTTGCCTGGCCTTATCCTTCAGGTTCATGTGAACAAAGGCCGCGGACACGGTGAGTTTGGGTTGGGGAGGACGATTGACCGGATCCAGCCATCTATAAATATCAAGTTTACCAGGATTACCCCAACGTACATGTACAGTCACAACACATGAATGCACTGCTATATATAGCTCTCACTTGTGCTAGCACACACAGTAAGATTGGTGTCTTTTGTTTTAATTTCTTTTTGTTTGTTTGTATGTTTGTTTGTTTGAAGACGCACGTTTCTTTCGGCATCTCGATCCATATTATGACGGAAGAGCAATGCAAATAACATGTATGATCTGAACATATGTCACATCCAACAGCGTACAAGGTACCTTTGCAAACTCTATGGAGTCGTGTGCACCGTTCCCTAGCAACCTGCCTGTCCAGTGTGGTGTGCGCCGTTTCCTAGCTACTTCGTACAGTGTGGTTTGCACGGATTCCTAGCAATACAAACCTGTTTCCTGGCAGACTGCCAGTGGTAGGTTAGGCATAAACGACACCCAAGTTCCTCTGACTTACCTAGGACAATCAGCGGCTGTGTCGTGGGCACGGTAATGGGCGAAAAACTCGTCAAAGGTGACGACGAGTTTCTCCCGGAAGCCCAGCCTATCCAGGAGCCGGCTGAACTGGGCCTGGCTGATAGGTCTACCGGTCACAGTGACCAGGACACGGTGGAAGGCATCCCTGGGAAACACAGCCACACGTTATAATATAATACTCTGGCTCCAGCGTATCACCACTACCTATCACTAGATTACTCACTCACTACCTCGTTCACTCACTAAGTCTCTATAACGTCATAATATTTGTAGATGTTCTAGCTTATACCAAGTTTTTATGCATCCTTGTATTCTTGCCATATTTGTATATTGTACTGTTTAACAGGGCACTTGGGCTGAAAAGCACTTCGTTGCTTACAAGTCTACCCTGTATAAATATGTTCGTAAATAAATAAATAAATTAAAAAAATAAATAAATAAATAAATAAATAACTCGCTCACTCAAGCATGTCAATTAATCACCCTTCTATTACGCACATTTATTCGTTGGTTCATTCTTTCCAAATTCATTCATTCTTTCATTCATTCATTCATTCATTCGAGGATTCTGCGTTATATTGATATCCGTAAGGTTGTTTTCATGAAGGTTGTTTGTGGTGAGAAAGATCCAGAGACACAGTTACACCCCCAACCCTGACTCTGTAGGTATTAACAAAGCTGCTATTTACATAAACTACTGACAGAGTATATCAACAAGGAGGAACATTTATACAATATGTGGTAACTCTGTACGTATCCCTGGTTACAGTAAAGTGTTAGAATGCAAGACTGGTCAGAGTAACAAACACACAGCAGTGTTAATACAGGAACCACGGACTGGAATGGAAAATGGATTCCACGTGGGTTTCAACGAAAAAAAGACGGTCTTCTCAACATTGGACAGAAAGAAACTAAACTTTTTTTGCAAAAGGTGATGACTGGATAAACTGGGCCCGGAATGAATTCGAACCCAAGACGCTCGATGCTACCTGATAAGGATTTTGTACAGAATAGAATACATGAGATATATGGGTGTCACAGGTAGATAGATGTCACAGGTGTTTTGACACTAGAATCCTGAGATTGCCGACATGTAGTAGTCAACAGTAATAAACTCTCTGTCACACGGACACGTATTTACAGATTATTAATAACCATAAGACAGTTATTGAGACACGGCTGAGGTAGAAAAGCATATTAGTACAAGCCGGTAGTTTCAGGTACTTGCCTTTCTTTAACGCTAAGGAGGGAGAAAATCACAGTCTGTTACTGCAATTGTGCACGTGTGCTAGATCAATAATTATAATTCTGCTTTATATCTTATCTTTCCGCGTGCTTTTCTACGTTAATATCTCAATGTTCCGTTTTGCTGTCAGTCTTCTTATTGATTTAATGTGCTATACAACAAAACATATGAGGTGCATTTTACGTTAAAATACGGGACAAGTCACAAAACCGCAAAACGTTTGAAAAAGTGCAGAAAAAAACCCAGTTGCACTGTAGTGTGGGTCAGCCTTTCAAATTAATTTAGTGACATGTTACTTGTATTATTTATATATACATCGACTCACTTTGAGACATTTCCTTTTTGCTCTGGATCATTATCTCGGAAACGTTTCTTCACTTCGTGATAATTATTTTTGAGTTTGTCACGGAAGATGGCTTCAAGCTAAAATGTAAATATGCAAAACAAAAAGCAAACACATATAAATTATAATAACCAAATGGGAGAGACTGTTATATCCAAAGTTACGTAGTGTACATGTACTTCCCAAAGAAACACAACGTAAGTGACGCCTTACCCCTGACAAAATGTATCGACGGATCTCGTATATGTTACTGCATATGAATAGGAATGTCATTAACCACTGTTCATGCAACGTTTCCCCTTTACTACCGTCTACACTGACACACTGTCTATATTGTTACACTGTGTATACTACTACTGTCTATATTATGACACCGTTGACATTGTTACACTGTTTATACTACTACTGTCTATATTATTACACCGTTTACATTGTTACACTGTTTACACTGCCACTGTCTACATGGTTACATGGCTGCATTGTTACACTGTTTACACTACCACGGTCTACATTGTTACACTATCTACATATTCAATTCTACATATCTCAATTAATTGTTACACTGTCTACATTGTTACACTACCACTGTCTACATTGTTGTACTGTCTCCAATAATTGCTACACTGTTTACATTGTTACACTGTCTCCATTAAATGTTACACTGTTTGCATTGTCACCCTGTCTACCTCGTCTATCTCCAGGCGGCTCTGTGCCGACGCCTTGGACAACCTGCTGGTGGCTCTGCTGGTGACGTCACCTCGACTGATGACGTCAGCTCGGCTCTCCAACTCCGTACGGTTGCCTGAAGAAAACGTAAACAAAAACACCATCCTGATTCCAGTCACCAGTTACTCGTATCGGCGCCTTAATTATTCCAAATAAATTACATACTGCTTTGTGGACCTGTTATGCTATGGTATACGGCGTTATGCTGTGGTATATGTATATGTATTCACGAACTGTAGTTCCACCCTATTCCGACGATCAGTGGAACGCAACCATGCACCTTAAGATCGAAGATTTAGTCACTAATGTACAACAATGGTGTATGAGTATTACTCGCCCGTAGGAGGAACGAGCCTTGCCTTTTATTGCGTTGAAGGATAGTGGACAGAGAGCTGAAATATGGACCAAACGGCTGACGATGCCAGCAGCCTCGTTGGCGAAAGCAGTAGAGGTGGTGGCTTTGTATTCTATATAGCATTAGATATCTTTGTTTAACGGAAAAGGTCTGGGTTCGAATCGCAACCGAGTCTCTAAGCCTTCGTGATCGTCTTGCATGAAGGATGAACCCGTATCTCTTACACCCCCCCCCCCCCCACACACACCCACACACTCAAGGAAGGCCCGATTCGATTTAAAAAGCCGCAGGGAAATGGTTGGTTTTAGACTTTGCTTTGAATTCAAACAACCAACCAGTCAGACATCATATTCACTGGTGTGTGAACAATGAAAGGTGTGCACATGCAACGCTATGTGCCTATTGCCTAAATTGGAGATTTGAATTTCGACCGGTAATTTTTAAATAGGTGTACGTTAATAGAAACTGGCTGAATTTGGACTCCAGGCGGTGGAAAGAATTGGATATCATATAACATTGGAACTCTCCCTGCCCAAATTCCATGCAGTGCTACAGACACAGAAGTAAAATAAACTTCGGAAATTGGCTTGTATCTTGCAAATAGCTGCCACAGACAACTCACGAACTTAATCACCATTTGCATGTACATATAAATATATGAAAAGATTCCAAAGCTGTTCTATAATACTGTAAATTCACTAATGTTTGCGAGGGATTTATTTGGCGAATTTCGCGAGCGTTTTTAAATCGCAAACATAAATACCCGCAAACATAATTCATGTGTACCGTGATAATTAACAAGACCTGAGCTAACCGCAAATATTAATCCCCGCAAACATGGTCTTGTATTAAAAAACCCGCAAACATTAATCCCCGCAAACGTTAATGAATTTACAGTAATCTCGATGTTTGGGAATCTCGCGTAAAAAGAGTGTACAGGGGCGACATTTGCAATAGTTTGCCTGCTAACAACTTGTATTCTAAAATACAGATTTTTTAAATTACCAATCCTATATCTCGGAAACCACTGCCGGCTGATTGAAAAAAGTTTTAATTCTGCCGATGTGGAAATTAGAAAGACTCTGCATATAAAGCACGCGTAATCGTGAAAATTTAACTGCTAGTTATAAGTGCGGTTTGGGGTTCTGTTTGGGTTTTTTTCTACCTCTCTTTCTGTCCTCTCATACTTTAGGTAAGAGGGATGCGGTTTTGGCTGTCCTGGATATTCGTTCCCTGCACTGCTAACCCCGCAGCGGATGAAATCTCGGAGCTGAAATGTCTGGGATGGCAGCAGACCTCCAGGCCTTACCTGGTCTAGTCCGCTCCAGTGCGTCAGTTACCCGGTCATCATGGCTCTGTCTTCAATCTGCCCAGGTGGGACCTCTCGGGTGATTACATTAGTGGAGATTAATGGTATTGTGTGCTATCCATGTGCATTTGTATTTTGTGCATAATAGACCTTGGTAAAATAAGTCTTGGTTGCTTTTTTTTTTAGCTCTGATTGACTTGTGTCAACAGAGCTTATAGCATGGCAAGGGCGTCCGTCGTCCGTAAAACACTTTTTCTCTGAAACCGTCGAGCAAATTAATGCCAAATTTGGGGGAAGGGTAGCTCGTTTCCGTTAACATGGCACCATATGGGAGAACAAATTTCAAACGACATCTCCTCTGAAAGTGCACATCAGATTCACTCCCAAAAAATCATGCATACTCTTGGGGATGGTCTCTACCAAAGTTAAAAGTTTGGTTTTTTTTCGTTTTCGTTAACTTGAGACCATATTGGAGTAAAAGTTTCAAACATCTCTTCTGAAAGCATGTACCAGATTTGCTGCCTAAAATTCATGTATACTCATGGGGAGTGTCTCTGATAAAGTTAAAAGAACTGTGAAATTTGAAATTTTGAATTTTTGGCCTTTTTTGTTCTTTTTTGGACCGTTTAACATGGTACTCAACGGGGAATTATAAAATGTGCGATATTTCGAAAATGGCTGGTCGTATAGCAAAACTGAGTGCAATTTGGGACTCGGGGACACTAGTAACACATATGTGGTGTACCTTTGATCTTGTAGTGTTCAAGGTCATTTGGGGGTCATTCGGTTAACTTGTCTCAAAATGGCCTGTAACCGGCTAGTCGTAAAACGAAGCGGAGTGAAATTTGAGGCTCGGAGACAGTTGTTATACATGTATAGGGTAATTTGATCTTGTGGGGTTCAAGGTCAATTTGGGGTCATTCCGAGCACTTGTCTGAAAATGGCCTGTATCTCGAAAATGGTTGGTCGTAGAGTGAAATGGAGTGAAATTTGGGACTCGTGTATACTAGTAACATATATATGGGCCACACATGACCTTGTAGTGTTCAAGGGCATTTGGGGGCCATTCGGTGCCCTTTCCCAAAATGGCCTGTATCTCGAAAACGACTGGTCGTACAGGAAACGGAGTGAAACTTAGGAATCGGGGATACTAGTTATACGTATATAGGGTAATTTGACCTTGTAGGGTTCAGGGTCAATCTGGGGTAATTTGGTGCGCTGGTCTCAAAATAGCCTGTATCTCGAAAATGACTTGTCGTGGAGCGAAATAGAGTGAAATATGTGACTCGTGGATACTAGTAACACATTTATGAGGCACATATGACCTTGTAGAGTTAAATGTCAATTTGGGGTCACGGAGATAAATTTGAGAATCAGGGACACAAGAAACACATATTGGGTACATTTGAGCTTGTGCTCAAGGTCATTTTGGGGGTAATCGGTGCACTTTTCTCAAAATGGCCTGTATTTCGAAAACGGCTCGTCGTACAACGAAACTGAGTCAAATTTGGGACTCGTGTATACTGGTAACACATATATGGGGTACACTTGACCTTGGAGGGTTTGAGGTCATTTTGGGGTCATTCAGTGCACTTGTCTCAGAATGGTCTGTAACTCAAAAACGACTGGTCGTAGAATGAAACCGGGTGAAATTTTTGAACTTTGCACACGAACTTTACTGCATTCCTTGTCTAACAAAAGGGTATTTTGGCCTTCAAATGTCAAAATTAGGATTAGTCACCTCATCTACATATAGTAGGTACACGGCTGTTAGACATAAACCTAACCTGTTCCAATCTGGCAAGTGACCAGGCAGAGCAAGGCCCCTGGGCCTCTTTTCAAAATGTTTAATATGGGACTTTAACGAATAGTTTTCGTTTTGGTCAACGTAGGATCCCAAGGCAACAAAAATGTCAAAAGGCCACTTCTACCTGAACGTTTATGATAGAAGGTTTTGCACCAAAAGTTTTTTACAGGCCTCTGGTGGTAGTCCCCACAAATTTTCATTGGCCAATTTTTGTCGAATTTTTCGTTTTCTTTAAAATCGGACCCTATATGGGAGTAAAAATTTCAAAACGCTACTTCTACAGTCGTTAAGTTCTTTTGCAACCGAACTCTTTTTCAGGCTGCTGTTGGCGGTCCCATTAAAGTTGTGTGTTTTTTTTAAATTTTGATCAAAGTATTGAAATTTAAATTTTGCATTTTAGTTAATGGCAAGATAAAACATGACAATTATCCAGAACACGGCTCGCCATCGTAGTGCGAAACGCACTGCATTTTGGAACTTGAGGGGTAGTATACTTAGTAAACATATATTGGGTACATTTGACATTGTAGTGTTCAATGCCATTTCGCGGTCATTTGGTGCACTTGTCTCAACGGGTCAGCATCTCGAAAATGGGTGGCCATAGAGCGAAATTTAACATGGTGGCCAATAGGAAAACGACACCTTACAAATATCGTGGAAATGGCTGGACGTAGAGGGATATGGGCTGAAAGTTGGGACTCTGTGATACTAGTAGAAAATATCTGGGGCACATTTGACCTTGTAGTGTTCAAGGTCATTTTGGGGCATTCGGTGGTCTTTTTTCAAAATGTTCGGTAACTCGAAAATGGCAGCATGTAGAATGAAATGTATTGAAATTGTCGGCTCGGAGGGTGATAATAGAACATATGTGAGGTTCCTTTGAGTTCTGTGGTGTCCAATGCCATTTTAAGGGTCATTCGGTGGCAATCGGTGCTTGTAACTTAAAAACGGCTTAATGTATAGGGGAACGGATTGACATTTGGGGCTCAAGGGGTACTAACTGAACATATATGACATACCTTTGACATTGTAGTTGTCAAGGTCAGCTTGCGGATCATTTGATGCACTTGTTCAAATGGTCCGTTACTCGAAACGGCTGATCATAGAGCGAATGGATTGAAATTTTGCACACTGAGGAGGTAGTATCACATAAATATATGGTTACATTTGGCCTTGTAGTGTTCAATGTCATTCTGGGGTCATATGACGATCTTGTCACAAAGTGGCCCCTAACTTGAAAACGC
>JAAUYG010082013.1_pt1 | contig 13687 bp, 13 predicted proteins | sample 7278091 | NCBI WGS metagenome assembly JAAUYG01 (sample SAMN14350201, study PRJNA611818) | marine sediment metagenome | isolation source: surface marine sediment (0.6m) | place: French Polynesia: Moorea | collected 2018-08
CCCCCCCCCCCCCCCCCCCCCCCCCCCCGCCCCCCCCCCCCCCCCCCCCCCCCCCCCCCCCGCATCTATCAGTTAATCAGTCACGGAACATTGAGCAAGTATATGCAATTACCAAAAACATGAATAAAACACACACATAAAAACACATACATTTGTAAACATGAAATAATATTACGGCAGTTCGCATTGCTTCTGGATCATCGCCTGAATTCCACAATCCCGGCGGCTAACTCGCTAATAATGGTCGTTACTAATTAGGCTAATACCATCCGATGAGTTTACCCTAGTCTATGAATTAAGGTGCCTTCTTATTGAATAATTTAAGAATTGCTGTTACATTAAGGAAGCTCATAATATAGCATTAAAGAATTTAAAAGACCACGCATATCGTTTAAAACTTGTTAATTTTACAGTGGGATGTTCCGTCATGTCACTGTCCGTCTTGTATTTTTGTACATGCACATATGATATTTATGATATTTTAAATATTAGGAATTTAGGAAGACTGCATTTTATCACTGAAATCTCTCAAACTCTCAAGTGAATTAACACCAGAAAAGAAATCTATGTACAATATATCTCCAGAACGTTTATATTGTGTTTGATTTTTTTCAGTTTTTTTAACGATTTGTTCAGTTTTTTTAACGATTTTTTTTTCTTTCTCGTTAATATTGGACCCTGTTACAATAGCACCTTCTAAAGGCTACTCCTCCCAAAAATCGATTCCGGATTATTTCAAATTAACCAGTCGTCTTTTTTTCACCCCACTGGGGCTAACAAAAACAGTTTTTCTTTTAAGTTTTGAAACAGTAATACTGAAACAGTAATACTAAGTCATACTAAACCTTTAATTGTGTATCACAATGACATTTACCCTTACGTGAATAAGGTATTCCGTCACAATCAATATGCGCAGTCACACCACATCATTAGATTTAACATTGATTGACCTTGAAAGGTCAAGGCCACTAAGATTTTAAAGGCCTATATCTTGTAAGGGAGTTGACTTAGGTGTCTTGTTATCGTTAAACCATTGTTGGAAGTTATATTCGGGGATTCCAAATGTTTTATTAGATTTAACTAAGCCTTGGGTGACTCTGAAAGGTCATGCTCAATGTCACTCGTGTTTCAAACCTTTAATTGTGTGTCAGAAAGTAGTAGCTGCCGGGCATATGAAGTCCTGACTTCTGACAGGAAGTCGTATATATGGAAAGTCCCTCCAAATGTGTCATTAGATTTGACCGTGGGTGATCCTGATCTAAAGGTCAAATTGAACCAAGATGTGAATAGTGTAACGTTTTCGATGATGGTTCTTATCATGTTAAATATGCACATTTACGAAGTCATTTGTGTAATTTTGTTGGTTTTTAAGACCAGTTTTTTTATCGTAAATTAACCATAAATGTAGCTGAATATTCTACGATCATACAAGGCATGCCATCGATTATCATTGCTAAGCACTGATAATCACAAAGACATTTACCCTTACGCGAATAAGGTATTCCGTCACAATCAATTGCTCCAACCATGACAGAGGGAAATTAGGTTTGGTTTGCTTCTGTCACGACGACCTTTTGTGTATCATAATAGTTGACGGCATAAACCCAGGCCAGGAGAAATTCTCCTGCTTTTTTCCCAATAACCATAATGGTGTCTTTGGCGTACCAGAAGCATAGATAGTATTATGATGTCCACAAGTTTATTCTGAGAAATAAGTCGGCCTCAGTATCTAACGTTACAACTCAACAATCTTTTCTTCCTTCGGTCAGTTGGTCTCCTTATTCAAAGGTTCAACTGCACCACCATTATTAATACTATTAATCAATGAGGCTATAATCGTTGTTGTTTGCAAAAGATTCAAAAGAGTTTGGCGCTGTTTCAAAGATCTGTGTGCTTTTCTACATTCACTACTACCCTGTCGAAGATTGTGAGGATGGCTGGTATCGTCATGGCAACTATTGCTACGCCCTGGAGGAACCAGCTGGTGGCCTAGAGAGTGCATATGCTGCCCGCCAGAAGTGTCTGTCGGTCGGAGCCGACCTGGCGGAACCGAGGGACCAGGACACATCCAGACACATATCTCACGTCATCCGGACACAGTCCGGGGTAAGTTCTGGATAAAGGATATAAAAAGTCCAACATAAGCCTAGGTGTTGTGTTTTTTAGGAATTAGCCAATAGCAGGCCGTGTTACAAATTGTTATGCTCCAAGAGCCAACCAGAAAGTTTAATGTATAAGATCTGATTGATAGCAATAACCAAGACATGACCTTAAAAGTATGGTCCAGAACTCCAGCTCTGGGATGAAATTCTACAATGTAGTATGCCTAATTAGCTTTTGACAAATTATTTTTTCCCGATTGTTGATTTTTCAAGTGGAAAGCTAAACTTAAATGTTTTACAGCTCTGCTCGTGCATGGGCAGTTTGAGTCACTGTTAGCTGAATAACAAGGACTCGGAGGCCCACGATTTTTTTTTTTTTTTTTTTTTTGGTGGTGGTGGTGGTGGGGGATCTCTATGAAGGGTAACGGGCTTTCCCGGATAAAGGCTTAATAGCTATTAGTACCTCCGAGTCTGTGAGCGGCATACACTTCCATGATGACCATACAAGTCTGGTACAACCACACCACACCGTGTCTAAGTCTTCTTGAATGATTTAATTTATAACCGGGAGACAGTGCCTGTCTTACCATGTCGATCATTTGAAATGGATTTCATACGCATACACAATGATGTTTTATATTCTTAAACCTAGCAGTGATAATTCATCTATCTGGAACAGTATGTAAAAGCCATATTCGCGTAGTCCTAAATCACCCGTATTGGAGTTGAACTCTGAATTGTGAAGTCTTCTGTTCCATATTGTCATCTAAAATTGTATGTGGCGACCATTTTGGCCGATGATGCATTCAGAGAGTGTATAAATATTTATACACTCTGTAGTGTTTTGTTGACGTGTAGGTGCATTTACTTTAACTCATTAAAAACTCAAAGGCACTATGCTTCAGGACGGTGAGTACACTGATGCGTATGTGGGAGTGACTGATGTAGAGGACGGGACAGATTTCCGATATCTGGATGGCTCTCCTGTCGGCGGAGAGCAACGCTGGGCACAAGGTAAAACAAAAAGAAGAAAAAATTCCTTGACAGTTATACTCGGCCAAATCCTCGAAATATTTCGAAAATGCTGTATGGTGTTTAACTTGAAAGTAAAAATGACAAGATAAAAAAATAACAAGATAAAAAACAAGATAAAAATAACAAGATATAAAATATCTACTAGCGCATATTTATTAAGGTGGTTGTGCTGGCTATGGTGGCTGTAGGCATAGAACATACACATCAACAGAACGGATATAATGTCTTAATAAGTGCATTATAATACCACCGACAGGTATACAAAAATGATGCACCAGATAGTTCTACGACCTACACCTTGTTTTAGGCGAACCAAATAGATTGAATGCCAGCGATCCGGAGAACGCGGACAGCTGTGTTATTTTAAGGACCCCGGAACCGCTTGAGGACGACCCGCTCTGGCTGGACGTGTCGTGCTGTGAAGGAAATACCTCCGCGGTCGTCTGCCAGAAACGTAAGGGCGTGGAAATGGAGGGAAAATGCATTTAAACCGCAGAAAATAACGTGTGTTTATTTAATCTGTAAAGGGTTTTAATTTGGAATAAAATATGACGAAAATAAAAACAAGAAGTTCAGCCTTTGCAGTAGCAGCAGTAATAGTAAAGTGTGCATCTGTATGGCACATATATATTAAACATTAATTAAACTACTATAAAAACAAGTCCATTTAAAATCAAATACAGGAATAAATGAGAAAAATATCGGCTGTTTTGTGTATGAAATGCCACAAATTGGTCCCTTAACGTTATCATGTAGAAGAACCACCGTTATTACATTAAAACAGAAATACCCCATAGGGGTCAGCATCATAAACATGACCGAAAAGTAGTGTTCTGTGTATTCTATGTATTCTAGCCATCTCGGGAAACGTGACTCTCTCACTGGAAGAGGACATATTGGCCGATCCCTGCTTTGGTCGTAAGTACACGCCGACTAATGAACTGTACGACTTGAATTCTTTGGCTTTTGAGCTGTCTCTTTTGATCAGAAATTTATCCATACCGCTTTTTTTCAAACAGGAGAATCTCTCTCTCGAACATACAGGTTTCAACATTAAATTAACTCGGATTGCATGAATGTGAAAATGGCGAAAGCTGCAAGCGAAAAGCTATCTTCAAATTCTCTAAATGTAATTTGACGAGGTACACAAAACATTCATAATATTCGTTACCTTTAAAAATCCCTTCATGTCTTCCAGATATCAACGAATGTGACCAGAACTTATGTGAGAACAACTCAACATGTACGGATCTGTTACTGGATTACAACTGTTCGTGTGTGCCGGGATACACCGGAGAAAACTGTGAGACAAGTGAGTACACCAGTAGAGATTAGGCCCATGGACGGGTAGACCCCAACAGCGATCGATTAATCAAAAACAAATGACAGAAGGATGAATAAATTCCGGATCTATCTAGAGTCTGAAGCCGATGAGCTTTATGCGACTGCAATAGCCTGTAGGTAACGCCGGTTACATCAGATGGAAAAACAATGTTTTAAACACCTTGTGAAGGAAATATTACTAAAAAATAAACTCCCAGTTAAGTGGTACTTGGAGTTAAGGTTAGTACGCTGTTTGTTCATGTCATATCCGTGGTTTGTTCACAGTGATCAATTTCTGCTCACCGGACCCGTGCCAGAATAGCGGCACGTGCAACCAGCTGGTAAACAACTACACGTGCAGCTGTGCCGCCGGATATGACGGCAGAGACTGTGAAGACTGTAAGTACATGTGTATGTCAAGACTGTAGTGGGTCAAGCAAGCCAAGGTGCTGGCATCCCGGGCTGGCATATACTCCCACCTGTACAATAGATAGTAGGTGAATTGGTGGAGGTGCGATGTGTATGAACAAGAATATTCACTATGTGACGTTCGGCGTTCATTCTGGTCACGTGACTTTGAGGATTTGTTTCAGCCTTTTCACGACTTGGCACGTGATCGTGGATTGGATACTGATCCCTTTTGTTTATGTAACTGTATGTATTTAGAATTATGCTCAGCTTGAAAAATGGATTACTGCTTATCCCAATTCTTTTGCATTCTTTAGTGCATTTTGAGTGCTACATACATGCAATTTATATACATTGTTTGAACCCCCACCTTATATACATGTACTCAGCCGTTCACACTGTTACGATTTCTGCCCCACCCTGTGTGTAGTGGTGGATCCGTGCGCCGTTGAGCCTTGCAGGAACAACGCGACGTGCATTCCCTCAGGATTAGCCTACTCCTGTACCTGTCCCACTGGATTCAGTGGCGTCAACTGCGAGACAGGTAAACAGGGGGATTGGGCTTGGGAGTGCTGGCAAAATAATTAACCGATCACAAAACATCAAATTTTGCATAAGAACATACATATTGATCTGACCCCTGCTCTGTAACTTAGTATTTGGTAAAACGGAGTATTTGGCGCCACAAATTTGCAATATGAGTAGTTGGGTTCATCGGAGGCCAAATTGTCATATGACTACAGTATGATCCCGTCATACGGATAAGCTTCGACCAATCACGGGGCGTCACTGTTTTTCGCGCCTTTTTTCGCTTGTTTCGGATATGGTTGAACATTTTCCCGCCAAGGTGTTTAAAATACTCCCTATTACACTTCAACGAAAGGAAACGACATATCAGTTAATAGTGTTTAAATCTCAGGTGAAATACACGGAATATATAGATTTGACATAGTTCTGTTATTGTTTAGTATGTTTGACTTGTCGGGGTATGACGGCTATCTTAAGGTGATGATGTTTTGTGTGGCGACATGGCCTAGGCCAGGCTTTATCTGTCCGCCAAAACCTTGTCGCATGGATGTCTAAACTATACACTGTTCATGTACAAACATCTTCTCCGAGTTCTCCAACTCTTTATGGTTGACAAAGCTCAGCGATATGTGATGAATGCTTATTCTGTTTATTTCAGACATCAACGATTGCAGCAATGTCACGTGTCACCATAACGGCACGTGCATCGACACCCCGGGGGCTGCGTCGTGTGACTGTCAACCCGGCTTCACTGGGTCGTTCTGTGAGACCGGTAAGGGAGACTCCACACGGATGATGTAATCCTGGGCTGGGGTTCTCAAAAATACTTAAGTCTGAGTTTTTGACTTAAGACACCACTCTGAGCCATGTAATTGGCTAAGAATCTGACTTAAGTCAAAACTTAGAGACTTAAGTATTTTTAAGAACTCCAGCCCTGGTCATCCAGTTTATTGACCTTTCACGCAGTCCTGCCAGGAAAACATTTTAACATTTTTTTTTCTAATCTGGAATTTGAAGAGGCCACTCGTGCTAAAATCATTATTTCTCACTTAATAGGTGTCAGCAATTACAGTTGCTAATACAATGTATTTCCAAGACCGAGATGAAACCAACATACACGTATACATGTACCAGAAATCACTTTCTATTCCCTATTATTCCCCTTTAAATGATTTCTTTGACATCCTTGATGTGATTACCATTTTTTTCACCCTTGTACATGTATCTAATTCCTGAGTAGCTATCATGTGCGATGCTCCTGGATTCTCTGTGGACAACGCTGAGGTATATAGGAGGAGCACCACTGAGTACACCTACCAGGAAACTATCACTTACAGCTGTCTGGAGGGGAACAAATTCCCAGACATGGACATCAACAAGACCATCACGTGTGTAGCGGATCCAGGCAGCGTCACTGGAGTCTGGAGCGAGGAACTGGATCACTGTGAACGTGAGTTGGTGGCGAGTGGAACGTAAGTTAATCATTATATGCGGTTACATTTGGATACTTAGTATTTTGAGGCTACACAACTTAATGAAAGGTTTTAATCACGAAGATAACTTTATTATTATTACTTATTACGTAAGAGTACTTATTCACCTGTTATTGGTACTCGTCAAGAAATTGGGTAGAGTTCTCGGAAATACTTGTAAGGTTTTAAGTCGACAATCTGAGTAATAAGGTTGGCTAAGAATTTTGCCTTAAAGTCAAACGTAGATTATTTTTTTTGCGAGTTCAGTTAGTATGCTACTAGTTGAGGGCATGATATGGGCTTGCTCCATCGTCCGTCGGCGTCTGTGTTCGTCCGTCCGTCAAGTCGATTATCTTTGAAACTAATGGGCCGATTTGGTTCTTAACGTCTGTGTTGCTCTAGTCAATAAGCCCAGATCATTTTTCGAAGTTTGCTAACAAAAATAATGTTTGCATATTTCTGTGCAACACTTTAATTTTCCTTAATGTAGGATTGTATGGAATGAAAATTTCGAAACCTTATTACTGATAAAATGTTCTCTTTGGAATCTTGGAATTTTGAGTTTGAAAAAAAAGACGTTTCCTCAAAAGGGCTCAAATAACACTTGGTCGAAAAGGGGCGACCATTTGTGCCTCATGGGTATATGGACATAGGTAAATTTCTTTTCATCTCAAACATCTCTAGGTCGTTTGGGGCTCATTCAGTGCACTTTTCTCACAATTGGGCTGCAACTTAAGAAACGGGTCTTTTTTAAAGTGAACAGATGAGGTTTGGGTGTCAGATACATATGAGGCATGCATTATATGGGATCCTGAATAAGTCAAGGTCATTTTGGGGTCATTGAGGGCACTTTTCTCAAATTATGGCCGTAACTCAAAAACGGCTCATCATAAAATGAAACGGACGGACATTTGTGTGTCGGCGTACGTACTTGGCATAAATATGGATACTTTTAGCATTGAAGATGTCAACGTCATTTTGGAATCATTTGGTGCAATTTTCTCAAACTTGGGGTATAACTCGACTCAGCTCCTCATAGAAAAAAAAACTGATGTATATTTGGGCATCAGAGGTATATGAGGTTTGCATATGGGCACCTTTGACTTCAAATATGTCAAACCATTTTGGGGTCATTAGGTGCACTTCTCAGATTTCAGTCCTAACTCAAAATATACCATCACTAAGTGAAACGCACACAATTTGGGCATCGGGAGGTGCATGTCGTAAGAATATTGGTAGTTTTGCTCTTGAACTTTGCAACGTCTTTTTAAGTCACTTGGCGCAGTCCTAAAATTTAGCCACAAGTCGAAAGGAGCTCATCGTTGAGCGAAACAAATGAAAATTTGGGCCTAAGCGTATAAGAGGCATGCTTATGAGTACTTTTGGTCTCGAGCATGTCAAGGTTATTTGTGGTCTTTCAGTGCAATTTTTGTGGATTCGGTTGTAAGAAAAGGGGCTTGTAGTAGAGCAGAATGGACAATAAATGGGTCATATGTACTATGGATATGGGCACTTTATATCTCGCACATATCCAGGTCATTTTTTGGTAATTGGGCGCATTTTCTCAAAAATTGGCTGTGACTCGAAACTGGCTCATCATAGAGTGAAACGAACGAAAATGTGGGTCTCGGTGGGTATAAGGTGTGCGCATAAGGGCACTTTGGACCTTGAAATATCAAGGTCATTTTAAGGTCCTTTTCGTGCACCTTTCTCAAAATTGGGCCACAGCTTGAAAGTGGCTCATCGTAGAATGGATCGGACGAAAATTTGTGCCCCGAGGTGCATGAGGTACGCACATGGTTACCTTTGACCTCGAACTTGCCAAGGTCTGCTTGGGGTCATATGGTTCGCTTTTCTGTCAGTTTGACCGTATTTCGAACACGGTTTATCATAGAGCAAAAGGACCGAAAATTTGGTCCTCGTGGTATGTGAAGTATGCACATGGTTAGCTTTGACCTCGAACATGTCAACGTCAGTTGGGGGTCATTCGGTGCAGTTGCCCATAATTGGATCGTAAAAAAACATGGCTCATAAAGTGGGACCGACGAAATTGAGGCTTCAGGGATGCATGTCATACACATACGGGTACTTTGGACCCCCCCCCCCCCCCTTGAACATCGTTTGGTACAATGTTTTCACAATTGGGCCACCCACCACCCCCACCCGACCCCAAAAAGGTTCATCGTGAGTGAAACAGACGCAAATTTGGACCGTATGTAGTATTCTCAAGGATATATGGGCTCTTTTGCCCTGGAACATGTCACAGTCATGTTGAAGGTTATTCCATGCATTTGTCAAATTCCAGTCTCCGGTTCCTCTCCTTGGCTTTCCTTGGGTTGGCTGCCATAGCACCAGGTTGGTCAATACACAATGTACCACCTCAATATGTCTGTCTTACCCAGTGCCTGCCAGGCTGACCTTACAGGACCTCATTCCTGACCTTGTAGCTCCATGTCACACTCATCGCCATCCCCAGCATACGAGAGTAGCAACTATCTGATCTGCTTTCCTCTTTTGCAGATAGTGTCTATAGCCTCACAGCCATACAGGAGTATGGCCTCCACAGCTGGGAGGAATGACCTTCTCTTGAGTTCTGTGTTAATCGGCGACTTCCAGATCCTTGTCAGAGAGTGCAGGGATCGCCGTGCCCGTGTCTTATATAATTATCGTAAAACTTCAAATAAGCGCCGGGCGGCAATAAATTTCAGACGTGCCTTAGACCCGGCTGCTATTGGAGGCAGCCGTTTATTAGAGGTATATAATTAGAGGCATTTTTCAAATTGAGTGTCCCCGTACACCCGGCGCCTATTAGACCGGCTTTTATTAGAGGCCAGGCGCTTATTAGAAGTTTTACGGTATATTTTTTTTCTGCAGAACTGGTGTACTTTGTAAGATGCCATGTACACGTAGTCTTCTGATCCATCTAGAATTTTTACCTGGACATGTTCGATATTGTAGGGCATATAACTTCAGTCTTCTTGGCATATGACCTCAGACCCATCTGTCTGCATTCGTTGTCTACTCAGTGGAGTAGCTCCTGGGATTGATTAATCAGTGCGATGTCGTTTGCTCTCTATCTGGTGATAAAACTTTTTAGCAATTGTGTTGTCATATATTGCACCACTTACAATAGGCCATTCAATATGGGCCCTGGAAATCCATAAGCTAGGCGTGATCATCTTGCTTCTGTACATGGATTTGGAGGCAATGCCAATGTCCCTCCTGGCAGATCAGGAGAAAGCCTGTTTGAGAAACATCTTAATATTCAGTAACGCCATATATATAAAAAAAATTACCAAGCGCACATCGAATAAAAGTGTACCTTTTGTCAATGTAAGAATGTGTGCACATAAGAAATATTGGTTCTGACATAGAGATATCGCTCCGACGTCAGAAGCAGCCCACTTACTGTGACGTCAGCAGCAGTCTGTGCATGTGACGTCAGCAGCATTCTGAGCACTGTGACGTCAGCAGCAGTCTGAGGATTGTGACGTCAGCAGCAGTCCGAACTCCTACCACCACAGCCACTGGTCCCATTCTTCCACGTATACCCGAAAAGTTCCATGTCCGCAGAATACTTCTGCAATACCTGGCGAAATATATCCGGGTGCTGAAGCTCCAGATCTCTCAGGATCTCGTCGTATTTGTAAGCAGAAGACGTACCCTCCGCCTCCATAAGGTTCTTATTGACGCGGGCCTCCGGATACCTAGCGTTGGGATCGCCCCCCAGCAGCTTGTTCAGCACCATATTGTCTGATTTCAAGGTCTCCATCTTGACCACATAGTCGTAGTTCATCTGGCATGGGTGGCAGAGACTTTGATAGTCCAGCCAATGGACCTTCCTCTTCTGGGTCACAAGGTCCGTTACGAAATGAGTGATATTTTTCACGTCTCGACCAATGCCTTGATTTCCGCTCACCACTATTTCGTAGTACGCCGACACGAAACGCTGCAGTGGATGTCGTACCAGAACTAACTTTCTGTAGCTTCCGAACTTCTCCAGAGCTTCGCTTAATGGGAGATGCAACAAGTGGTAGTACCCCGTTTGGGGATGCTTGAAACCTGGAAAATACTCAGTTTTTCCGCCCACCGATTTCTTGTCATTGTTAATGCTGCGGAAGTAATGCTTGGCAGCTGAGCTTCCGGCTTTATTGATACGACAATAGATTACCTTCTCTTTGTTGTTGATGTAAGCCCCTACGAGGGTGGAGGCGACGTTACCACCAGAGACAGTGCTGCCACTCTTTAAGGTGGTGCATATTTTCTGCATAGTGTTACCTCTTTCTTCCAAAGTACATTTCTGCAACTCAACTTCTTTCTTATATTCCCGCTTGATTTGTGACGCTTTGCCGGTATCCGAACTGATATTGTCGAACCTGTACATCCCTGGAACAATGAGCAAAGGTTAGTTAAAACTAATCTGAACATAATGTTCTTTCAGGGTCTTCTTTCGACGCTGATGGCAATTTAATTCAAGCACGTATCGATAGCTACATGTACATGTATATCGCTTCTAATAACTTTATTTCATTTCCCTAATTATGCTTGGCCATCCTAAAACACTTACCATATTCCATTTGGTCAGCGCCTAACTGACACACATACCAGCCTAGGATAAGGATTCCACAGACACCTATAGTCAGAAAGAGAATTTGACACGGGTAGGATCGGCGGTATTCGGACAGGAAACAGTTTGCTGCGGACCCCATGGCGTGCAACTTTTCAAAATAATCATGTGATACGTAAATATGATTAAATGATGCGTCTTCCTGGTGTCGAAGTCAGCAACTTCCAGCTGTTACACGGAGTTTGTGTTCGAGTGCTGGTGTTACCTATCGAGGAATGACAATCGATTTAATCTAATTTACGGTTTGAAGCAATTATGGGACGCGACCGTCGTCCTCTACCAGTCTGAGATCGTAAAAAAAATCATTTCCCAAATACCTGTCCAGTCATCTTTGCTGATATAGAGTCACATCTATATCACTATCTGTTTTCTTGATACTTTAGTCACTTTGCTAATGTATGTTGGAGTTGGGAAAGTATCGGCATTTATTATAATGATATAATAGGAAATATTATAGGATGTCGGTAAACATCTTACTTACAGTCAACACCGAGTAATACATGTACATGTATCATGTATATATCTTTATTCATGCTTGTGTACAATAGCATGAACTGTTACGAAATACCAAGGTTACGAACAGTGAGAGGAACACGTCAAATGTGTATTCAGATGATCTGTAATGTCGGCAGTGTCGTTAGCTTGTCTATCTACAAGTAGGTCACATTTCACAATTCAAAATTCTCTAACTGCGGATGGTGTACGAAAATCATGTGTGACACATATAAAGGTGTCATTTCTCTTCTGTTTACATGTACACTGACCGTATTTCCAGCATACATTGTATGTACGTTACAATTCTGTTAACTGCCGCGCTACTAGCCAAAATCGCTCGCAGGCATAAATTATTTGAATTAACAATGTCAGAAATACAACCGGCATATTTGATACATGGATGTGTCTTGATGTGACAGTCATTGGTAACAGACTACAAAAGTCATTGGTAAATAGACTACAAAAATCATTGGTAAATACACAACACGAGTCATAAGTAAGAGACTACAGTGTGTCCTACAGCTCAGACACCACCTTGCATACCCATTTCCGCCAAGCAAGGTTAACCTTTGCAACAGCTGAGTCCGACGATGGAGGCGCCATAAAGGACGGCACACTAATACTTAGATACTCTCTATCATGCAAACAGACTGGCTTGTTAAATTTAACTACCATAGTTACTGTATTGGTTTTATGGTACATATCATTTAACGCTCTATCCCTATCCTTATACATTGCCCGTGGTTCGAATGGAACACCACGATGGGTCGTGCTGAATATACAGGCAATGACCTTCCCATCAAAAGTAACTACAGTAATACCAACAGTACCATGACCAGCCCAACTAGCGGTACAAGCCGGGATTTACTGGCATAAACCTAATGTTAAATTCCCCAGACTGTGAAATTGGCTACTAGCAACATCTGACCAATAGCAAGTACATGTGTCAGGTTAGGCACAAGAGAATGTCATTATCAGCAATACGCAATAGTAGCTAATACTTCCCAGGAAAGTTTCATCAACACAACAGTCCACACCACCAGCCCGCACTGTTTCAGCCTGATTTTCAATCGTGAAAGCACACGGTACAAAGTGTGGGTTAGGAAACACTTTAGCTCACAACATTGGATATGTCAAAAACACTTAAAATACAGTTGGCACATGAACAGAAAATTGAATAAAGAAAGAAAAAAAAGCCAAAAAAGAGCAAAATTTAAAAACCAAACCAAACCAAACCCCCTCAAAAAAAAAAAAAAAAAAAAAACCTAGCCCGCACAGACACTAGACCTTAAGTTTGCTGCTGTGTAATTCAATTTTTTTTCACATACATGAACATGTAATTGGTAATCAAAGCTTCAGATGTATTTCAGAGTTTTCATAAATAAATGTACTACTAGTCACTCGCGCAGTGATTGCAATTAACAAACTAAACTAGAAAACAGAATTTGCAGGCAAATTCAAGATCTGCATGCTAATTTTTGGCATAAAAGAGAGAAGGAAGCACAGAGGTCGCGAAGTTGCACATACTCTCTCTACTCCAGGGGGTTGAAATTGAGCTCATTTTTGCTCTACTATGTGTGTACGGGCCACAGTTTGAGAGACTGGCCGATTTTTTAAATTCCCATATTTGGGCATGAAATCTGGAATTTGAAGAAAGGACCCAAAGTTGCATCTGTACTCTCTTTCTACCCCAGGGG
>JAAUYG010164481.1_pt1 | contig 13687 bp, 12 predicted proteins | sample 7278091 | NCBI WGS metagenome assembly JAAUYG01 (sample SAMN14350201, study PRJNA611818) | marine sediment metagenome | isolation source: surface marine sediment (0.6m) | place: French Polynesia: Moorea | collected 2018-08
AAATTACTAACATTTAGTAATGGTGAGCAGTGTTGCCCCCTGGCGGCCTGTGCTGGCAGTATATGCACATTACTATATTGGTGTAATCTTATAATCTTCAAGTGTGAATTTTTACTGGGATCTGGTATTCTTACTTAATATAGTAAGCTCCCTGACTGGTATATCGCCACATAAACATAGACATTGTTCTATCGGTATTGTTTCATTCTTCTATACATAACGTACATACAATTATGTACAAAAATGTATAGTTACTAAAATATATACACAAGAACAGTTATATATTAACACTGGGGGGTAATTAAGCCAGAAAAAATGTCCTTGTTTAACGATCCAATCGTCTGTAAGGCAGGACTGGCATGCCGAAATCCAGTTAAAATGGGCCACAGATAGCGCAATCGAAGGTTGGAATGCTATGGCAGTGTCTGAGTTATGTACTATCAGGGATATAAGAATCAACATCTACCATCAAATGGCGAGATTTTTGAACTATCTGGTATTTAAGTGAATCCCGTGAGTTTTTTTTTTTGCTTTGGGGTAATGGAAGCCTACATTTCGAGTTTTTTTTCTTTGGGGTAATGGAAGCCTACATTTCGAGTTTTTTTTCTTTAGGGTAATGGAAGCCTCGTGTGATTTGCTGATTGGTGTTCGGGTTTAAAGCTTGGGGCAGGAAGCACTCATATATAAGCAGTCATGTCAACAGTAGTGGTAGCGCTTGCAGGAGCAGCAGTAGTCATCAGCTGGGCCATGTTTACACTTAGGGTAAACGTGGCTGATAATGATCTCTCCAGACAATGGATGCTTAAATGAAGAAGCTGTAAAGTGTCTCCTGACCACTGCTGACATACATCCAATAGCGAGCTGGACGAGGACAGAGGGGGGAAATGAGACAAAGAGTCTTGATGTGTCCAGGATTACATTGTAGCAGTAGTGCGAGCTGTGTCGCTTGTCTCGTCATAACCTGTCAGCTCTGCATTGTCGGTAAGTGGAAGAAGACGGAATAGTATAAACAAAAAGCAGTACCTCCGAAGAAGGGAATGCACCAGGGAAAGTGATTAAGCAGAAGACGGCTAGGGATGAGGCTGGTGTAAGACATTCTGTATATGCTTAGCCTGCTAGAGTAAACAAGCTTAATGAGAAAAAAGAATGTGACCTGGAGTTTTAACTGAATACAGTAAACACGTGTGTAGAGACTACTAATTGCCTGACATGTTAAGTGGCAGTGTGAGAATTGATTAATAGAATACGGTTTTGTACTGCAAGTACGTTTATCCAAGAAAGATAAGAGACAGAGAGAGAGAGAGAGAGAGAGAGAGAGAGAAAGTTAGTTCTGTTTTTGCCATTACATGCTGTACCCCAGTGTGGGTCTCTTCGCTCATACGCATTCATTGCCTCACGTCCTCAAAGCGAACAGCGGCAGCCAGAACCGGCCAGTCCCGAATCCTTAGCCATATACAGAAAAGCGAACGAAATAGCGCCGTCTGGCGGGTCCCCGAGGAGTTGTTGCGCTGGTTCGCGGCCCGCGTCGCAGCGCCTACAAATGCCGCTTAATTTGGCCCCCGCCATGGTACGCAGGGAAGCAGTTGACAGCTGCTCTCCGTTGGAAATGTGTCTTTAACAGGGACGGGGTCCATTCCGTCGCCCCTGGCTTCAGGATTAGCGCCCATCCATTCATTTTGCTGTTTAAATTAGATCAGGGACCGCACGGCTCAATATTCTCCTTGTTTCTCCCATTGGCGGAGGGGACAAAGACGTGCAGGGGTTATTGGATGACGGAAAAAAACGAGCCGAAAATGGTATAGTGTTGTGGGATATGGGCACAGTGCAGTCAATGTCCGGGTCCTAAAGCCAGAGAGATAGGTCTGAGTTAGTATTGTAATACTAGCACTGAGGGATTGGCTGGGGGAAGAGAATAGAGTCAACGGAGAGCAAAGAGATCCATGTAGTGTTTGGGTAATTCAAGACCTTCGATAAGCCAACTGTTGATGTTTGGGAGTCGGAGGCGACTGAGAGGTGTAGGTGATTGGTCAATGAAGGATGGGGTGAAGTATGGGTTCTTTTTTAGGATGACAATCTATGCACCTATATGGGGTATGGGAGCAGTTTGATAATAGTAACTGGCGGAGTAATCAGAAGCAAAACAGCCTAAGGGAAAACATAGGCGACAAATTCTAAACACGGCGATGATACCCGTATGCTTGTATATGTATAGTTACCAGAGTAGGGTACCGTATTCCTGCGAAACCATGCTCCCAATAATTTCAGGTACACCCGTGGTTGATGATAATAAGGTCTCTTCTCTTTTTCATGCACATGTGTGTGAAATAAAATTGTAGGCCTTTAAATACTGGATAAAGTACAGTTGGTTAAAGTACATCGACGGTGTATGGGTAATGTATGTATATTTTATCTATTGGGCACCAGGGTAGAATACAGCTTTTTTGTAACTGGCCTACTCGGTATAATTATATTCAAAAAATAAATAAATAAATAAATAAATATGGCAAGCCTATACCTTCCTTATAACTGCCTTATCATATCGGAAGTCTCAAAGTAAGCCATGCGGTAAATGAAACAATCATCTGCCGTCAAAAAATGATTTACTAAAATAATCGACGAAGGAATCGTCTAGTTTTATTCTTGAAGTTTCATCCGTGCTAAACCGCCTATGTCCCACTATTTAGACACCATATGCATGTCCCACTATTTAGGCAGTGCACGTGGGCATTGCACTCGAAACACCTAACCCCTAGACATCTATATATCGGGTGGGTATTAGAATTCCTCTATGCCGCATCGGTTTTTTTTTTCAGTACTATTACATGTATAGCAAACTATGGCTATTATGCACCAATCCTTTTAGTCAAATATTCCTTACCCTTTACGCCAGTGTAAATAAACTATGACGTATAGGTCTGTTGGTTGTAAACGCACGTCTGGACAAACAGAATCACTATGGAAGCGCTAGGCCGACAACAAAATATTCAATTGACTTATCGTTTGGATAAACATGATAATAGAGAGACACGTTGGTGTTGAACTAAGAAAATCAATGGATCAGTTCGTGGATAAACACAACGCTGGGCATGTGGCGACCCAATCCGTAGTAAAAAATATAGAGTCTTCCAAGCTGAGAGCACAAAAAACCTGTATGTTTTCAGTGTACATTGTACATTTACAGAAAACATACATAATTGTCCCTAAGCTGAGCACATAAGATCGCGCCAATAAATCCCGGGCTGTCAGTAAACATCAAATTCTTTAGTGTGTACTGTGTGTTTATGGGTGGGTAATGGTTTGTTCTGGTTGTTAACTTTGTGTAGGCGAATGCTTATGGATTCACCGGTGAGCCATTATAATGATTCCGACAAGTGCATGTATTCGATACAAATGTACATGACGACTGGTGGTAACCATATACATAATACATAGACAGGAAAACACTGACAGTTATCGACCACTACAGTGTGCTTGTGCAGGAATTTTCATTTCGTAAATCTCACTTTCCACATATCTACAAAGCGCCACAAATTTAAGTAACATCCAAAAAACCTGGTAAAAGCCTTGGCCTGGGCCGGTAGCCACTCCATCACAGCGTCAGAGAGCGGTACAGGCATTGATCTGCTGGGAGACGCCCTTTCTTTTCTCTGCTTCTTCCTTCTCTTTCTCCTTCAATTCTTGTCATTTTTCTTTTCCCGTTTGATATTCTTTTGTGTCGCCGTGATTTAGATCTATTAACACCCCTTGCCGGGTGACAGTTGACCTTTGTCACGTATATAGATCATAGTCACGCTGGTCGTTTGGTGCAATTTCACGCCACACACACACTCCTTCGGCCGTCTCCGGTACCCCCGGCGCTGTAGGGTTCGGGTGGGGGTGCTGGGGGGAGAGATTGGGAGACCGGGAGTCCATGGTTTGTGTGTGAGGGGGTACAGACGAAGGGGGAGCCTCAAAATTCATCACAGTAATTACGCAGTGTCTTGCGCTTGGGGTAGCACCTGACGAACGAGCCCCACCTTTGTGACACCTTCCCCGACTGCTCGAGCCATTTATTAAACACTTGGGACCTGATCCCAGACAATGAAGAAGATAGAGGGAGCCTGGCTGCGCTCTTTCTATTTCCAAATGACGAAAGAGATGTAGAAATGGGACTCTGGGGGGAAATCCGAGCACGGTGACACGGTGACGTTACACCCACCACCACCCCCTCCCCCCACCCCTAGAATTCCGTTCCCCACCAGTCTCTTGTCTGCCGTCCGCAGATAACTTTCTGCGGCTCTATAATTTTCTTGTAAAAGCGTCGGGCTGTCTGTGCGTAATTGCTTTCATTACAGCGCCTTCTCAGTCAGTCCCTGGGTGTGAAAGGATTGAATGTTGAGCTGGGAGTAAGAAGGCAGGAAGGGGGGGGGGGGGGGTGTCCCCGTACGTAGAAGGGTGGGGCAGGCTCCCTGCTGCCTGTCTCTTTCTCACTCTGTCTCCTTGACGATATCTCCCTATAACTGATGACAGCAGAGACGAGTACGTGAGGCCAGACTTGCTTCTTCAGCATCCTGACTCCTAGGAAATCCCCGGCTCCAAGGTAGAGAAACCAATTCCAGGCCGATCTCTCCCAGTGAGAACTGCTACAGTTTTGACCAGGTCTGGATTTTGTGTGGAATTATTTCGAATCTGCTATACACAGCTCATTGCCTTTCCCTTGTTTTCATGCCTGTAAGGGGCTGCGAACCGTTTACACTCCTGTCAAAAAGCTGCTGTATTAATGTAAGGGTAGATATGTACTGTGGAGCAGGGTGCCAGCCCGGCACACCTTCTGTGTAACCGTCTATCACAGTAGATATCACCAGGTCAACATCCATGGAAGCTTCAAAATCTATTTGCAAGCGAGAAATGTACGGGATTCTCTGAAAACAACCCCTGCCACTTATTTCTAAGTTTTGGCTTAAGTGCGAGTTCTAGCTATCCATATAGTGTTCTTATTTCTGACTTCAATCAAATAAATCGTGCAAGTATATAGTTCTACTGAACGATGACCTTTGTCGTATTGCACTGTGATCCCAACCCGGCTTTTCAGACAATAGCAGAGGCGTATGTGCTCTATGTTTGCGTGATTCTGTCGTTTATTTCGTGTATAATAATACCGTTATCGCACTTTATCAACGATTTATTTGTGCATGCAAGAACAGAACAGCTGCATCCCGGACTCACAAGTTCGTCCGAAGTATGCATCTGTTCGTGCGGACACAAATAAATCATTGAACCCTTATTATATTAATATTGCGTCAAGTTTTAATAAATTGTTTATGACTCCAGTATAAGGGATGTACATGTAGATGGATTATACCCCCCCCCACACACACACACACACACACACTCGTCAGGCCACCAAGGCGCTATTTAAATTGTTAATATGCCGTTAGGTCACAAATGTTAAAGGTTGCAGGTCACATTGAAAAAGTCCTGGGTTACTTGTTAGACGCCAGGTCACTGAAAACCTTTGTAGGTCACTGGTCACCTAATACCCAGTAATACTAGTATTACAAGGTATACTTGTATACTGCAAGGTCAGGTGGTAATGGCAGTTTATTGAGGTGATAACATGAAGTCATCTTGATTGAAACAAGGACGTTGTTGTAATCTTTGTTCACTGTAATCGTTTGACTCCTGGTTTTTATTTAACACAACAATAAAGTGGGCGGATGTTGTCTGTGTGGCTGTCGTGTAGTCGGGATGTGTAGTAGTACCAGCAGACGACCAGTACAAGCGCAATTTGCCAGGATGATCTGGTCATAAAAACGGTGAAACAAATCCAATCCTGGTACTACACATTAATTTTTATCGACAAACAATCGACCCTGGAACGAGCCAGTCGCTGAAAGTCAACTCTGGCTAGCTTTATGTTCGCTTTGATCTGGGCTTTCATTGATGGCATTATCCAAGCACGCCACTTTTTGCCGCATTCGAGAGAGTGAGTGACGTCGTTTGCGATGTCAGGCTGCAATGAAATTTGTCCTCCATTTGCTCGGACACCGGGGGGCCGTAAAAGTGGAAAGAAAAGCCGCATTATCATCCAAGTCCCCACTTCTGACTGCCTTGGCTGAAAGTTTATTGGGGCAAAGGTTATTGGCGTAGAACGCCAATAATAAACTGTGTTTGTAACTCCTTCACTCGCCTCTCTTCCACTCTGCTGCCACGACAATTGCTGCTGCAGCAGCGTCGCTCATGGCAATATAGGAGACGAGAGGATCTTTCAGGGATTGGCTGGGCGGTGCTCGCTTCTGACGATCCCCTCGGGACAGCCAACAGAATGCAAATGGCACACGCGCACAGTAAAATATTTAGCGTTTAGTTGAGCGCACGTAATCTGCTCAAGTGAGTACCACCGTATAGTATGCAAATTTGAGCACGTCACGTTGTTAACGGATATTTACCCGCAAGCTCTCCTGCACACAAATAATAGCTACAGTTTTCAGGGTCACAAAGCAGACATGGCGTACAAGCCAAAATACTCAAAAATCGTTAATATTTTTTTTCTAGATTCCAGCCTTGCACGAGGCTTATTTTGTCAAGCTGATACCCGTGGGGACATGTCCGTCGCAGGCCGCTGGTCGCTTGTCATTCCAGTGCCTGGCCATCCGAGGTTCGATTGGGCATTCCTGCTTCTCCCGAACAACCAATCCCCCTTAAAGAATGTGGGCGCCAGAGAACACCCTTGTGTAATACCAGTCCAGAGCCAGGCCGATAATAGGAAAAGGCGAGGAAAAGAGGAACGGGGAACGCAAATGGAAGAAAAATCTGTAGGCTATGTTCTGTCTGCTGCTGGGGTTCTCTGTGGGCGATGAACTTTACGAAGTATTTTTTGCTGATATCCGCCATGTGCCAGACAAGCAGCGGTCATCTACCCCCCATTTAATATGCATAAAAAAAGGGGATGAAAACATAAGTGACATCACTGCAGCCTGCGAAGGAATGGGTTCGTTGTCTTCAAAGACTGACGAAAGGCAAAAAAAAAAAAATCCTGGCTAAATGGAAAATCGAAGTGAAGTTAGCTGCCAAATCCGGCGCTCTGAGATCGAAGTTAGCCCGAAATTGGCGCCTGTTGCTATTAGGCGTGACATGGCACCGCTATCTCTGCGTACGGTATTAGGCAATGGTCTATAACCTTTAAATGAGCTGATACGATGTCGCATACATCACATGTGACCAATACATCTGAATGAATAATATCATGCAATGCTTTGTCATATGATTACACAAGCCTTGAGGATTCTGGAAGTAAATTGTATGCGCCATGTGAATACAAAGTTCCTTCTCAGTAGACTCTCAGACTAGAACCGCAGCATTTACATTTCGTATGATTTCTATGTCTATGTCTAGCCAGAAAATAATGCCCACTTCTTTTGCTACCTTAAACCTCTCAAACTGGAATTAATGAGGTGGGGGGTAAGCCTGGGGGGTTATGTTTTTTCCAGAGGCAAAATGTGTACACTTCCCAAGCCGTAGCTTTTCAGCATGTCCCCGATGGCACATATGCTTCGTGCAAAATATTGCAATCCTCTCTCCACATGTACTCCCCTCGCTTGCTGATTAAATGAAGCATTAAAGCCGGCTCCAGCGTCTGTAAATCTCCAACCAGAGCTCCTTAGATAGCAATTATACTCAGGTGGTGGTCTCTTACTAAGCCTTGCACCACACAAAAAACACGATGTCGCCCATGCAGGACTGCGTATGCTGCTTCATCTATCACTCTGTGACACCGGACAAGAATTAAGACCGCCGACTCTGGGCTCAGCTCTGGCTACGAGGTGGCATGAGACCTTCAGACACGGGGAGGCAGTGCATGAGAGGAGAAAGGGTCGGGGTATTAGTCCTCGCGTTCCTCCAGCCGACACTTCTCAGACTAATCTCCAGCCCTGGAATGCTCCCGGGGGCTAGCTTCTTTGTAGCATCTCGGGTCCGGTCGTCGTCCTTGTCTATGGCTGTGATCACAGGAGACCTGAGCAGGGAGGGGGAGGAGGGAGGTGGGGACGCCGGCTACAGGAGAAAATAGATCGTCTTGGACATTCCTGAGAGACTGGTTGGACAGAGAAACAAGGTAATGAAAATGTAGCAACTCATGACAGTAGTCTTCCTCCATCACAGCCGTCCGTCTCTCTCTCTCTCTCTCTCTCTCTCTCTCTCTCTCTCTCTCTCTCTCTCTCTCTCTCTCTGCCCCTCTCTATTTGTGCCTCTCCCTCTCTCCCTCTCTCCTTCCTTCTCCGTGTCTCTCTACTCTATCTCTGTCTCCCTCTCTCGCCTCCACCATCTCTCTGTTTCTCTATTCACTGTTTCCATCTCTCTCTCCCTCTCTGTCTCTCTCTATCTCTCTCTGCCTCCCTCTCCTTGTGTCTCGCCCTCTCCTCCCCTCTCTCCTTCCTTCTCCCTGTCTCTCTACTGTGTCTCGCTCTCTCACCTCCACCTCACCTCTGTCTCTCTCTCCTCTCTCCCCATCTCTGTTTCTCTAGTCTCTCTCTCTCTCTCTGTTTCCCATCTCTCTCTCTCTATCTCTCTCTGTTTCCCATCTCTCTCTCTCTCTCTCTGTCTCTCTCTCTCTCTCTCTCGTTCTGTATTTCGGTCTCTGCACGATCTCATCCTCTTTCCGTGAACCTGGACAAAAAAGAGAGCCACTACACCTTGGGAGACATTCTGTCCCGTGGGGTATCGTCCAATTCCCACACACTGCGTCCCTCCCTTCCTCCCTCCCAGCCACCATGCAGCAGGGCCTGGGAGAAATTCCCTCTGTCCGAACCTCTCTCTCTCTCTCCTTCCCCGTCTCCTTGAAGACCATTCCCGGTGCGATAGCTGGCGATGTTTCTCCCTGACTGCACCCACCTTGGCGAGCTGAAGGAGTCGGTATTCACGGATAATGAGACGACGGAGCCGCGGGGATTGCCAGAGAAGACAGCGACGTCCAATGCTCTAATGAGGTCATGACAGATCTGCAGTCTCGGGATCAGACAGGACCAGCTCCCCACCCTGGCCTGCTCGCCTGTCCGGCCACCATTGATTGGGTTGGATGATATTGTGCGCGCCCTGTGGAACCGAGTCTCCCAGTCCCCTCCTCACGGCCTTACACACGCTTCCCGTGTCTCCATTTGCCCTGTTCATTAGAAGACGTCGCTCTCTCCTCATTCGTCTTTATCAAATAGGCCCTGGCTCCTGGAATGTACTCGCACCGAAATAAATGACATGTCAGTCAAAGATTCACTGGGACACCCAAAGATCCCGCTCGGATCCGCCGAAGCTTTACGTACCGAACCCAATATATTTTATGATATTGGATGCCGCTGAAATGAGCCGGCGGCGTGGGGTGGCCCCCTTGATGTGGTAAATCGGAAAATTCGTTAACACTAACCAGGGGGTATGAGTGATGGGAGGGAAGCCAGGGTAGCCCCCATATTGATTGACCCCGCCCGACATCTGATATGTGGCTAACATCTCGCTTATTACGCTGTCGCCAGCAAGGGAATGGCCGTGCCTCAGGCATCGGGGACTGTGTCCGATAGAATGGCTCAGGACATAATTTCTCGGCTTTATGGTGTAACCATGATCATCGATGACGTCACGCATGGTGTACTCGGAAAGAGCTACGAAGTTTGACTCGATTTGGATCACTCTTAATAAAAAAAACAATGGATAGTGTTTCCGATGTCATCTTGTAGTATTGTCTCGCTTTTACACTTGTTTCAGCAGAGTGTAAGCAACAACCCCAACAATAGCTATAATAATAATAATAATAATAATAATAATAATAATAATAATAATAATAATAATAATAATAATAATAATAATAATAATAATAATGCGAATACACAGCACCTAAATAGACAGAATGACATAAATTTGATAAAATGTGACATGGGCGTGAATAGGTTCTACATGTACATATTACAAGCAAAAAAGTCTTCAAGACTTAGTTCGAATTATTATTTAACATTATTCCAACTGTCCACACTAGGAGATTATTTGATGGCACTTTGGAGGTCTTTCCGTATGCTGGGACCAATGAACATATTATAATATATAACTGTCAGTGACACCTTAACTGCCTTGGGGTGAGACGCTTCAATACACACAATGCACCCAATGGTTTAACAATGGCATGTTTGTCATCAAGGGAGATATTCCACTCTTTATGATCAAAATAAAGTTTTGTTGGAAGTTTAAGACGAGTTACATTTCAGTGTTCCACCCTCAGTGTGTGTTCCATATCGACTGACGTGAAGTTGTTTATACAGTTTTATGTACTGAGAGATTTGGGTGTCTGAAAGTGGGAAGACTTATAATTGATTCTGGCAGCACAAAAAAACGATCCCCTGTATACCTGTGGCAATCTGACTGCTGACTGCACTATAGGGTGAAACTTAAAACTGTTAAGGACATCGACAATGCCAACCGGCTACAGAAATCTTTGCTGCACACTTCTGCTGAACAGAGAGAAGCACAGTTTTTCTTATAACTATCACCTTATGTCTTTTCAGTTACTATAGTTATCCGCCTTAAATGAAACACGTGCAGAAGTTGCTACTATACTGTTTATAACGCAAACATTTTGACTATGTACTACATAGTCAAAATGTTTGCGTTATAAACTGATAACTGAAGATATGAACAAGCTCACAGAGAAATTCAGTGGACGGGGGACTTGAGTAGGATTACTTTATTATTTTAATTAAAATGTAGTGATATCGCTTTGGCATGTCTTTTTTAATGACTCTAAAGTCACGTGATCACGTGTAAGCTCGGTGATCGTTGACTTAAACCGTTCCCGTTAAAACATGATTAAAAAAAGTTACCAGCGATTGTATCAGGGAGCCGGTTACTTCGATTGCGCGTCAGTAACACAAAAGCCCAAACGATGATATTACCTCTAATTCATTTCTTATTGCCTTCTACCAGATCTGTAACACAAAAGACGCGCCTTGGTACGTGTTAAGATTCTTTAAAAAAAACCTCGTAGCGTTAAGGAACATAAACAATCCAAGTCTAGCGTGTGTCGGGATTGGGTTACGAGATTGCATTATTCTGGGATTCTTAATTGCTAGCTAAATCTGGATATCGATAAAATTTCCCTCCCAAGAAAGCTAGATCGTGTGCGTTCGAAGGTGACATAAATCGCGCCGTTCCCTTGTGGCCGTTGGTGTCAAACGGGCGCTACGTAAACGATATTTCCGTGTTGGCGCCGTATTAGCGGCCCTACCCCTCTACGTGAGAAACGTAATGGGTTACGGCATGCCAATTGTTGTTTCGGTCGGATTGGAGGAGGCCGACCGACAGAGAAAAAGAAACAGGAGAATGAAAGAAAGAAAAAAGACTTAGCAGGCCGAAGGGAGGGATAAAGAATCGAATACGGCCACTAAACGCTAGGTGGCATGACAGATGCCTCGGCCTAGGCTACTACGGCGCTGATCTTTAGAGCCGCAGGCGTCAACAAGGAACCGCCTGGCTGCGAAAAGAAAGAACAGAAAAAAAAGAGCACAAGAAAAAGCACGCGACAAAGAAGACATGTCTTTACCAATACCACCAAACGTATAAATTAAGTGCAACAATACAGAAATTTGACCTTTGAACTCTGCGGTCTCCACGGCACAGTTCGGCAGATTTATCGGTGAGATACCAGTTGTGCTAGAGAGATATTCTGTAAGAGTAATAATTCTTGAAAGCAACAATCCATTCACAAAGGTGTGAAGTGCACGGGAGTCGTGTTTGGGACACTCGTGCCTGGGACAGTCATTCCTTTTAGAGCAGGCGACACATGAGAATGACAGGCTGCCGGGTTATTGATCAGAGTGTCGCGGGCCACCGGTTCCCGCTGGGTAGAGGGGACCATCTAGGCATGGCAGGTGTCAATTGAATTCCTGTTTGACTTCATTCCGATAAAAAGCTAAGCCTATAATTCCCAGGTTCGGGAGCTTTCGGCAGTACTGCTTCCATGGCTCGGGTTCGACAGTTTTGGATGCATTGGGCAGTATTTCAGATTTCTGGTAGTACTTGCTATTCATTTGCTAATGGATGGAATGGAGAGAGTGCAAACAGATGTCCATTTTGTACTTCACGCATTCGTGTGACGTAAGCAAAGAAGGAAAACACGTCTCCCGAGACCACTGCTAAAGGAAGACCAATTGGCCCCACAAAAAAAAAACATTCGATCGGAACATACGAAATAAATAATACACTTTGTTATAACTGGCGTTGTGGCCAACGACCACCTGCATTGAAAGACCGCATGGTATGTGAAGTCAGGCTCTCTTCTATTCGTTCACGTCACATTTTCACGTTACTTTGAGCAATGTAACTTGTTTTGCCATCCTTCCAGCCTCCCCCTTTAATCATTGCCCCTCGTCTACCAACATGGACACATGCCCTCTATGCAAATACGGGTAGCGTTTAGTCTACGCTTCTTTAAACACGATCTTCGGCTATCACAGTCTGTAAACAAGCTTTGGTTGCCTTGGAGATGATCGGCAAGCCTTTGATCTCCAGCACAGGCGACTGTCCTCAAATTTGTACATTTACCCCTGGCCAATGGGGAGTCTTTTTCATGTCGTCGGCTTGTTAACCCCGGGTTATTGCGGCTGGTTTGACGTGCGGTCGGCTGCGTGCTGACAGAGGTAAGGCTCCGTCCCTACCGTGGACCAGCTTCAACCCTTTCTCCCTCTAGCTCACCCAAACCCCCCCCCCCCCCCCAAAAAAAAGGCGCACTGCAAAAATGAATTATTCAGCCAATACACTTCTGTGGACTAGCAGGAAACGGAAATGCCAAGGAAGAGGTCACCGCGAGGTCAAGAGGCAGCTTGTCTTGAGCATCACGCACTGGGGAGACCCTCTGGTGCAGGGAGGGTTCTCGCCGCCGTGCCTCGCCACCGTGGAGGTCCTTGGCACGGCAGCCAGATCACACAGGCCACGGGGAACAGGTCCCCACTCTCCAAATTAGCCCTGACTTCAAGCAGCGTCACATTCTTGGAATTGGCCACAAAAAAATCTCATCTTCATCACTGATGACGCGCTTTCAGTGTGATGTAAATGCACCAAAATAAGAGGAAAGAGACACACGATGTCGACACTAAGAACAAGTGTCCCAGCATTAACACTAGACAAGCTACTGTGGTTAATTGCTGCGGCTATACCCAGATTACTACTACTACTACTACTACTACTACTACTACTACTACTACTACTACTACTACTACTACTACTTCTACTACTACTACTACTACTACTACCAATCCGCTTCTACTACTACTACTACTACTACTACTACTACTACTACTACTACTACTACTACTACTACTACTACTACTACTACCAATCCACTCCTAAAATATCACACTCAACACTGAAACTAGTGTGCGTCTAATTACCGCATCGGACCGCAACTGACGGCATCGGACTGCATCGTGACACATCGTATCACATCGGCCCTACATCGGACCGTACCAACCAGACATGAAGTAGCAGCCAACTACTAGTAGTAGGTGCGGCGGTAGCAGTATTTAACTAAAAGACACTAAATATTTCGGCTGCGAACATTCCATCGTTACTGAATGAATGAATGAATGAATGAATGAATAGTTTATTATAGTGACATGTTCCTTTCACACATATACATTTTTACATTAGCATTAAAAAGAAAACCGGAACCCAGCCCGAG
>JAAUYG010002263.1_pt1 | contig 13685 bp, 7 predicted proteins | sample 7278091 | NCBI WGS metagenome assembly JAAUYG01 (sample SAMN14350201, study PRJNA611818) | marine sediment metagenome | isolation source: surface marine sediment (0.6m) | place: French Polynesia: Moorea | collected 2018-08
AACACCAAACACAAAGTTTCCCTTGATGCTACCTTTGCCATAACGAAACCAAGTCTGTTGAATTCGAAATGCACATGTATGTTTAAAACAATTGGATAAGCCTTGCCGTCTCTGCTTAGTGTTATATTGGCGGAACGATGTTGTCTTCTTTGTGCAGGCATCAGGTAACATGGCCTCTAGGCCGTGTCCATTGGCAACCAGACAGCACCCTCTCTGCCCACCATTGTCGGAATCGATCGCGCAGCATTCTCCCTGGAGCTGCCCTCGTTCCTTACCGCCGGACTGGCCTCGTCAACAGCGATCATTGCTATACTTTTTTTTTTAAATCGAGCATTAATCGACAATATGTGCAATATCTGTCACTCCTTTATAACAAACAGGTACAAAGAATGACATGTGACCCCCTACACCCCACCCCACTTCCACCCAGGTACTGATAGAATGATTTGTATGGCATGGCCTGTAACACAATAACGGGATGTTTATTGGTACAACGGGTCTGAAACATTGATCCAGCTGTCCGTTCTCTCTCTATATATAATACTTTTGTCACGCACTAATGAAATACCGGTTACCGGTGTGTATACATAACAGTTTTGATTGGATTTTAGTTCTTGACTTCATACATCATGTACTTCCTTTCACATTTTTTGTTCATGATTTTTATGATGTCATTTCTTCTCTTCAATTTTTATTCCCTACCACGCGAAATGCAATAAGCATTCGCCATAGAAGACACTAGTAAAGAGTGCATTACAGTAAGCCATGTTCAAGGTTTTCAAAGTTTGTCTTGTCTTTTCTCAAGTAGTAGGCTAATCTGATTTCCAAACTGATTAGTTTTTAGATCAAACATCTTATCTTGTTATTGATCAAACAATATCCTCGTTTTGGTGAACGTTTTGGCCTTTTGGCCTTTTGGCCCATTGGCATTCCGGCCGTTTTGGCCATTTTGGCCCATTGGCATTCCGCTCAGCCAGCTATGTATACAGCTTATGTCGTCCTGAGGGGGGGGGGGGGGGGTAATTGTGCTGTGTCTCGTGGCCCCTGGAGATTATGGTAATTCATTCCTATAAGAAGTCACAGTAGAGCTCGCCTATGTATTGTACAAGCGGTATTACTCGCCTATACGTCGACAGTGCCCAGATTTCACTGCACGAAGAGGAAAAAAATCGCCAACCACAAACCGTTACCCCAGACGGCCACCTCAGAGGCGTGAAAAGACATTTAAACAGCAGCTAAACGCGTTTTAAACATAGGGGCACAATATTTGTTTTAGTTACCTATGAACATAAAGGCTGTGCGTACATTTGAAAATTGCTACAAAATTAATTTGCCATGTAAAAGATGGTTCAACAAAGTGGTATCTATTAGCAATCTGTATCTATTGCTATATTTTCCATCTAAGCCTTCTATAGATGAAGAACGATAAAAATATAAACATGTAAAACATGTTTATGCATATGAAAATGGTGTTGGGAGTTATATACAATATCATTTGTATTTATAACACTATCTTAATTTAAACACTGGTTGTAACAACTGGCATATGAAAAATGTAGAAAATGTAATCCTAATGTACTATTTTTGATTTGTTAAATTTTGAATGTGCAGTAGCAGCCCTAAGCTTTGGCAAATGACCACAAAGTTTGTGGTCATTTTGTGGCCCAATGATCACAAAGTGATGCTGACAACAAACTGATGCTGTCAGTTTGTGGTCATTTGTGGCCCAATGCAGTGCGTGTAGGACTGGGAACAGCGTTTTCATATAGCCCTGATGGGATGGGTACTGTATGACAAAACACATTTACGTGTATTTTATTAGCAACCAAGGGTTGGGGGGGGGGGGATCAGGCTTATATTCGGCTTTCAACCACTCATGGTCATATCACCGACTGCAAGTTGGATTCGGTGGTGTATGCAGGTGTATGCGTGGTGATTTAATGTGGACCTGTCTTGTTTGGGCCAAACAATCTATGCCCGACAATTTTTGGGTGCCAAGCTACTGATTCAATTCCGCCACAGGTGAGCAGAAAGGAATCACTCAGACCATTTATACTGATTCCGAGCCGCCCAGTTGGATGCCTAACTCATTAATGCCAAGCGCCAAACTGAGAAGCAAACCTCCCATTTTTTACGTCTTTGGTGTGACGCGGTCGGGGATCAAACCCCGGTCTCCCCGCACCCCGTGCGGACACTCTAACCACTATGCTATGCGGGGGCGGTTTCACAACAGAGGGATCACTGTACTCTGTACCACAATGTGCCATTAAAGTGTGGGTGAAATTATTTAGTTATGCATGTACACCACATTCCTAATTTTATGCCAAAACTAAATTTGCTGTATTTTCTATCCAATTCATCGCTGATTGGGTAGGCTGTATCTGTTTAATTGCTTACTGTAAAAGCAGGCAATCTTTTTATAGAACATATGCCTAGCCCAGTAGCCAATAAATTGGGGAAAACCATGCAGCTATCACGTCTAATATGTTGCACGTACCAGCAGGAAATGTCAATTTCTAATGGAAATCTTTCATGACAGGGGGCATTTCCTAGCAAAGGAGAATCAAAACTTGTAAAATAGATATGATCGGGGAGGAAAAAAATGTGTGAAAGTGCCTACTGACATTGGCATTTTGTTATCATTATGAATAATACCAGACCTGAAAGCCAGCGAAGTGTTTGTGCCTCAGTGATTAGTCGATGATTTCGCTGACTGCTGTGCAGGGAAAATCAATGGACTGTGGTCAATGCCGCCACAGGCTTCAACCCACATGTGGGTCTCGATTGCAATAAAATCCACATGTGTCAGGAAATTACGTTTCTTTCAAATACATGTATGTAAGGAAAAAAAAAAACTCTTTTTGATTTACATGTACCATATACAAAGATTACAGATGATTTGACACTGACCTATGGTGTATGCCATGCCATCCAAGGTGAAGGTGGCACTCTTGCACTTTTTGAAAACATGTTTCAATCCTGGTGGTGGCGCCACGGTAACTGGCGAAGTGTCACCTCCTGGCTGGTCTGGTGTCAGAGCAGCAGCATCACATGGACTGGAGTCTGGGGAGGGGGAGGCAGCTGCCATAGCGATACTTGTCTAATTCCCACTGCTGGGATCACTGATGATAAAGCCCTAATCCGTTAATCCCAAGGGAAAGTCATGGACAGTGGACAGTTGTGTGGTGATTTCTACTACACTGCCATGCCTAAAGTTTGTACAAATGTAATCCGAGGCGCTGACTAATGGCAGAGAGATTATACAAGCAGGTTCCAAGTGCCGAGAAATCTCAAATGTTGTTTTCTCTAAGGTGCAAAAGCCATTTCTTGCCGCGCCTGCAGTAAACTTCCATTCTTGTTGTCAAATGCCAAGGGGAAAGTAGCTCAGTTTTCACAAAAAAACCTCTCGGTACCGCTGATCACACATTCAAGTCACACCACACTGCACTATTCCATGGGAAACAAACCACAATCCTTTCCACACTTAAAAATGCCTCACTGGATCGCATCTTTTATCCCGATGTCATTCTGCCGGCCAGATTTATACATGGCGTGGCAATGGCTAGAACCCCCGGGCTCACAATGGTCTCAGGCACGCGACATCCAATGTTCCCACAACATTAACGTTACATAATTAGGCGTCCTGGCTTTCAGTGTTTAGAGTCACCGGATGGCTGCAGAGAAGGCTGTTAGCAGAGCATGTCCACCGGCTCAAGAGCTCGTGAAGTATGTAGTATAATCTCAGTAGAGTACCCTGCCAAGAACGATATGCTAATGCAATAATTTCTGAATATATAACTACTCAATACAGCAGATATAATAAATAATATTCTAATTACTTTTATGAATAAATCATCTAGCAGAATGTCTAATAAGGACATTGGGCCCTACAAGGACAATATGTCAAAAGTAGCATAAAAACTTTGAAACAAAATACTATGCAAAAATTATGCCTTATAAACTACGCATGGATAGAATAACATGTCAAAGCCATGTTATGGCTCTGACATGTTATTGTATCCATGCACAGCCTTATAAACTACGCATGGATACATGTCAGAGCCATAGGTTCACATTATTTATTAATATGTTTATAGTGATAATGAGTGCAAGGCAAGAAAAACTCTGCCTGTGTGTTGTAAGAGGTAATAAGTATGGACAGGATACTGATTTAAACTACTGTAATGTTAATAGACATTGAAATTAAAGCTATGGAATCCAATACCTACTTCATTTATTCCTTACATTATGTATTCTTAATATAAGCAGATACACATATATGTATGATATTCCTCTTTAGGCAGCAGACACTTGTACATGACACTTGTGTATGAATTTTCAACCAAAAGGCAAATGCTTTGATGTCCGTTTAAATTTTCCCCATGCTCTAAGCTGTAGGAGCCAATTGTTTATGAAAGCACATGGTCTGGAAAGTTTTAGCTCGAATCAATGAAAATAAATCACTAAATCAATATCATGTAATTGTCCAGATGTTAGCTACTGTCAGAATTAATGGAAGTGTGAGCCAGTGCACTGGTATCGCTCTTGGCCAGGTATACTGGTGGCCAGTTAGCAGAGAAATTTTGGTGGCCTTTCCACTGCTAAATGCCTGCCCATTCATAACCCTTTAAGTACCCTTAGGGAGGGTGGCCTAAGAAAAATCAGTTACCTAAACACAGCAGGGGTAAGAGTACATATTTGACCAGGAGTCACAGAACTGTTTGCCTAACATTACGTAAATCAATAAAATATCCGGCATTAATCATTACCCAATAACAATGACAGAATACAGACGTTTCCTTTTGCGAAACAACCCATAATTCCTCAAATTGAATAGTCCAGCTGAGCAGTTATCATCTGCATCATATGTTTCAGTACCAGGAGGCTATATTTTTGAAATAGCTGCCGCTTATGGGATGATATGCTTCATTAAGTTATAAGTCTAGGTGATTCATTATTTTCAAGTTAACTAAACATTTACCGTATTTCCGTAATGCCATAAGAGAACCATATATATAGTTGTCGAAGAAATACACAAGTTACAGGGAAAAAATGCCATCAGCGCCATACAATATATTATATTCATATATACAACGAAGTTTCGGAACAACATCACCCTGGTTCCACATGCTTTAATGCCTTTGAATTAGTTACCATGGCAACATATCAATCTAATTACTCTCCCCTGTGCGAGGTTGGGCAGTGCTTTACATACTGCGGAAACACAGGGACAAAGGGAGCACTGCTAAGGGGAGGAGTGGTGGGGTCCACAGTAGAGAAATAAGTTGGTATCCAAAACAGTGAAAAGGAGTGATTATGCATACACTGAATCATAAAACTTGCCAGATATTGTAAACACATGTTTATAATTACTTTTTTATGAAAATGTATCATTTATTTTAATGCAATAGAACTGTTTTCTTTCACATTATTTTTATTATTATTATTATTGTTATTATTATTATTATTATTATTATTATTATTATTATTATTATTATTATTATTATTATTATTATAACATACTTGTAGCACCAGAATCCATAATTTGAAATTAGAATGGGGTGATATAAGATTCAGTAAAACTTTTGAAATATTGTAATTTGTATTTCTACTTTCAGTAAGTTTGGTGAAATCAGATGAAACTGTATGTAGTGGTAGTTTGTAGCAGATTTCCCCATTATTGCACTCAGAAAACAATTTTCAATGTCTGCCAAACTGGCGAGAAAACAAATGGAATTGCCAGTGTTCCCCCATCGTTACATGTTTCGTCCAATTTTATTGAAATTTAAGACACTTTAGTCAACAAATTTAAATTTAGAAATTTCCACAAGTGAAGTTCATACACACCACTAACACAATTTCACACTGACACAAATGGGAAAGTGACTATTTGCACAAGAACACAGTGATAAAATCTGTCAGAATTATGCTCTTCTTATGTAACCTTAATTTACAGAAGCAGCCTTTTTAAATACCAAATCCCCAAAACACAAAAAAAATAAACGAAAAAAGAAATTTCAAATGAAATTTTTCATATTTGATATGGTGGTCTGTCATAAGTAACAGAAATCCTAATCCAAGATGATCTGATCTGACTGCAATCCAATTGTTTTTTAACTATTCCATACATAGTATTATCCAGAAGACAAATACCAGGATTTATCCATGAGAGACGCACGTTGGCCATACAGGTGGGTTCCCTGACACCTTACATGGAAGTCTGTGTGATTCCGCTGAAGATCGCATGAACTACGTTGGTGGCTGGCGTGGTTTCCCTTCCAGCTGTAATCTGTGTCGGTGATCCTATGGCAGCTGTGGCCCACGACAGGTTGGCAGCCGCTCAACAGAGCCGGCCACAAGCCGCCACTTATCCTATATGCAACCTTGTACCGCCGTGCCCCTGCACCTACCCCAATGCTACTACAGCCACTGCAGCAGCCTTCAACAGCTCCATTGCTTTCCTGCAATTAACTACGAGACTTCTCTTTGGCACTCACTCTCTCTTCACTAAAGGGTTCTCTGCTACAATGGCTAGCCTTACAATGGGAAAAGGTAAAGGTAGCGCACCTTAATTCCGTTTGGGCGTAAATAGCTCCACGACTTTTATCTCAGTAATTTGGTAAAGTGACACTGGTAACCACAATTTTTGCTTTCTTGCATATAACACCTGACCGTTACCAAGGTTACTAGCATATAGTATCCTTCCAAAACCTTTGCAGGGAGTGGCCACCATAATAATACCATGTATGTCCATCTCTTATTCCACCATATGTACTACATTCTACTACTGTTGTCTTCTAACTCTCCTCTAATGGGTCTATAGAGTGCCCTGGGTCAAAAATGTACACCATGTCAATTATATCTTCTTGTATAGGCTTCTTTGAAGTGAGATAGTTTTGGAAGAAAGGAGTAAACTATCCCGGCTTGGAATTGAACACAAACACCATCTTGCCTTCATATGAATCACTATCTGCCTAAGACTTGTTTAATATCTGACAAAGATGTTTTAAAACAAACACATCAATCACCCTGATAATTAATAGGTACATTTAAGTTTTCCTTGTTTCAGAAAGTTCATTGTATTTGATATTTTATCAGAATTCTTAATAAGAATGAGCATTACACTGTACAAATTGATTCCTTTTCTGTTTCCTCAAAAGACAGCTTGCAAATACAATGTACATGTAACTGGAATTCAGAAAGAAAAATAGGTATCTGTATGAGACTATCATTACTTGGACCCTCCATAATAGATATTAAACTGAGATTACACTCACAGGTTCATGTGCATGTGGACATAGGTTTGAAACTCTGTGGTATCATTTTACAACAGGAAGTTTTTTAAGTCACAACGAATGAGATGCCACATAACACATGTTGCTTCATTTCTGCAGCAATTTATACATGTATACCCTACATGGTACCTTTTTCTGCCATTACTGTTACCAACATTTCAGTTTTGCTATCATCCATTAGGGTTCTATTAAGGGGCGACTTTGCTATCTGGTAGTACTTGTCTTTCCGGGCTACGATTTTCCCGATATTCCCGATATTCCCGGTGGTGCAGACCCATAGCCCTAGCGATACCTGTACTGTGTTTCTACTGAGTGAATGATGTCCTACCCTGCCTCTCCCTGACGCTATCCGGGACTCTATCTATTGGCTGCTTCCCGGAGCTCTTTGCTGCGATTCCAAAATTATACAGAAAGCCGGCGGGAGGGTAATCCCAGGAGAGACCTCCAGGATGTAGATTACTGTGTCCTCTTGAAGGCCAGACACACATGGCTGAATGACCTGTATTGGCCAAAAACAACCAGTATTCAGGACATGACTGAGCTACTGCTTGTCTGAACATATGTGCCACAATCCAGAAACTATAAAAGCATTCATGGTGATGGTCAAGTGGTCTTCAGTCGGAAGAAGAGGGCTCAACTAAATACTGATAAATATTCACGAGGTTTGTTTGAGTATTGTTCACAGTTTGGGAATATCTTATGATCAACTTCCACAAAAACTGGGTTTTAAAAACGAATAGTGGTAATACATAATGACAAGTATTCATGAGGTTGGATCAGCTTGAATATGCTGTAATACCATATTCACAATTTAAATTTATTATTTTAAAGCCCACCCCCTTTTTAATAGAGGTGTAGGGATTAATCGATGCATCGGCAAATCGTCGATTCGAGTAAATTTCATAGAGCATCGATTATCATTTGTGTGCATTGATGCATCGGCAAAACCCATCCATTTACGGTCCCACACCCTGGCACCTGCCATCTACTGCAGTGTTGCTCTGAAAGTCACAATTTGTTTCGAGCTGTGCAGTGGGCATTACCTGGTATTGGCAACAGTATCCTTGGTATATCTTACCATAAAAAAATCAATTACCATTGCACAAATATTTCTTTCGAGAGATAGAATTGAGAAAAACTACCATTTACCGAGGAGCAATAATTGGGATACATGTATAGGGCATTTTTTTCTGCAGATGAGGTTTTAGCGATGCATCACGTTAACAAGACAGTCAATCTTATTTCACAATTTGGCTGCCGATTCCACCTCTATATTTTAAGTTTACACAAATGTCATGGACACAACACTGGTATACAGTTTGACGTGAGTTGTAATGGAGCAGCATCCATGGGAGTGAAGCTGTTTGAAGCATGTGGTTTATTAGGAAATTGTAAATCCAATATGATCTTTGAATTCATCTTTCTTCTAATACCAAGCAAGCTACCAATACCCAGCCCCCCCCCCCCTCGTGAAAAAGTCTGTGAAAAAAAGTAAATTCTTAAAAATTATCTTCAAAAAAAGATACCCAAGAGCACATGCCATGTTCTGAAGGAAACGTGCCTGCAGAAAAAAAAGGAAAAAAAAACTAATGCTAGATCTATATCCAGACAGCCATGAAAGACTGCATTCTAACTGTAAACCTTTACATAAAACTTAAATATGGAATTTTGATGTTATCTTTCCAGGCATCCATCACTGCCAAAGGCAAATTACATTAGGAGCTTTTGGTAACAGCAGTTCGGTGAGCTCAAGACATCCAAATGTACTATACCTTCCAACTAAAGATTATGGAGTAAAGAATTCAGCACAGTAGAATGAGAAACTTCGATGCTTAAAATGGATTTTCTGTTTCTAAATAAAAAATATTCTGTGCACCAGCATATCCTACTGATTGAAAGGACTGGCATTGCATTACTGCTGCATCCCATCCAAAGGAGAAGACAGCTCTAAGATTGACACCTTTTTGCGTTCTTTCTGTTTTTCCAACATCGGCAGTGCATGCTAAATTGACCAAACATAAAGAAGGCAACTTCTCATTTGACTCTGGTATCTTAATAGAACTTTAATTCATACAGGTTGCCTTGTGTGTCAGTTAAAATAATATTTCCTGCTGCAATTTTTCCATGGAGTTATTAATTTTTGAGTAAATTTTTGCAACAAACAAAACACAAAGAAGGAAACATATGGTATTTTTTAGGAAACATTCATGAGGTGTATATACCCGGTAGGTAATCTGCAAACATACAGGTTGTCTGGGGTTTTTTTCAGTAAAACTTAAAACAAAGCCTGCTGTGTTGATTTTCCACTGACATCTCTACACCTTGGTATTCTTTGGGTTGAGTTAAAAAATATTTGACCGGGGTGATTTTGCATTGAGTTACATGTATTAATTGTTTAAGTAAAAATTGCCTACAATGCATTCATGGGAGTCTGTGACCCAAGCTTGATGAATGGAAAAATGTCTTAGAGTTGATATTTTACCAAATGTTCATGTGGGTAGTCTTTAGTCATCCTGAGTTCAAGCATTTTCAGCTGCAGTGATTTTCCATTCAGTTGTGGTAGCTTTATGTTCGTTGTTCGAATTATCACATTCCTGTTCATACTCTTCAGTAAAAGTTACATGATGATTTTCCACTGAGTTACGTACGGTATTTTCCCGAGTTAAAAAATAAAAATTAAGGGGAAAAAATATGCATAAATTTTTTTACAGTTATCACATTTTTGCACACTCATTTTCTATCTGGATCTAACCAATATGCTTTTCACTACATACTCATGGGCTCTCTTTGAAAATATTAACAATTGGTATCATTTGCATTTAGTAGTTTTTTTCAACTGGGAGATCCATGCCACATCGCACTGCAATTGTCTAGTTTCACAATGGAATCTTTTCTTATACAAATTTCCTGCATGAACCAATAATCATGGGATAATTTCCTGCATTTAATAGCCTTTATCATCAGCTTTTTATTTGCTTACAGTTCACAATCAGACAGACGTTTCACCTGTTAATTAAAGGCTCATTTTCCAGGCGGCGACTTTGATTTCCATTATGCGCTGATGCTAAACTGAATGGTACAGTAAACAATACGGTCCCTGAACTGGTGAGGATAGATGTGGAAATTGACCGCCCGATATTGGAAAAACATCAGCGAATCTGACCACAAACACTTTAGAGTCAGAGAAATGCTGCCCCTTTGACAGATGGTCCTTCACCGAATCCTGTTAGGGAGTTTTCATTATACAGTGTCCTCGGCAACATGATCTGGGTATCAGGTTACTTAACGTCAGTGCACCAGACAATAACGAAATCTCACAAGCACATACATAATAGATAAAGTACAAATAGCGAGGCTGGTGATGTCATCACTTTAGTCTACGTAAATGGAGGAGTTACTATGTATAACCATTAAGCATTAATATATTATACATGTCTATCATTTGGTGAAAAGATAAAGTATAAGCTATGACCAATGCGATCAATAACATGCAGTGGGCCACCTAAGTGACCTTATAATCTGGTAAGTCAAATTATTTGGACATTTTCAAACATCAATCTCAAACTTCAATTTTTTTTTTTTTGTTTTGAAAATGGAAAAGAATATTTTGTAACAAAATTTATTTTTGCATAGAGACTTCTATGGCCAGAAAATTTGTACTGATGACTGATGTTTACTGGTTGTATTTTCTATTTTCTAAAAGTTTCATTGCATAGACAGTGATATGGTCTCTTACATTATAGCAGCCTATACATGTATCATCTGACACACAATTTTAGAAATTGTATGAATCGGATTTAGGATTGCCCCTACTGTGTTAGGTAGTATAATGCACTGGCTTCTGTTTACTTCCTATATTTTTTATTATTTCCGGGTATTGCCATAAAAGTTAGGTAAGGTGTCTCATTTTCACATAAGTCTTTTATTCCATATTTCAAGTTTGTTACCTCTGGTCAACACTGGAAGCTGTCCTGTCATTACACTGGGATTTAGTGTCCACAAACTTGCATATTGCACAGACATCTTGGCATGGATTTACATAAAATTTTATTGAAATATTCCTTATCCACCACAGCTCCATAAGATTTTCTGTTGTTTTTTCTTGTTGATGTTTTAGTTTTTCAAAATTTTAGTTTTTTTAGCTCTTTGTTTTCAACAACATGGAACCACCAAACGGGAGAATAATTTAAAAGCTAACTTCACTTAAAATTGCGCTTCGAGTTCAAAATTTAATAACTTATAAATAGATTTTACAAAAATTCCAACTTTTGCAATTTAAACTACATGTATTATGGCCAACATTTAACATGGGGCCTCATGTGTGAAAGCTGCATTGCTACCATTCCATTTACTACTCCTGAACAGTCTTCAGAAATTTACTTTTCAGAATTTTGAAATGTTAAATTGACATTTTTTTGTCATACATAGATTTTGTGTTTGGTTTCAGTCATGTTAAATAACATGAAATTTTACTGTAACTGAGACAGGATATTATCTCTTTCCGAGCTTTCGGTCACAATTCACATCACCACCCCTGCAGAAGGCCAGTGATGGCTAAAAGCTCGGGAAAAACTACAATATCTTGTCTCAGCTCCAGGAAAATTTCATGTTATTTTTTTTTTTTAATTTTATGACAATTTAGCATTGTAGCCAGTGAGCAGTATTTAAGCCCAGTCAGCATACTATAGGTACTGCTAACTATTCAAATGAGATGTACTGCTACTGCTGCTAGTACTACTGTACTCATGGTCAAGGAGAGGAGGAGAGAAGCTGCCGAGTTTGGAGAACTGTCACAGACTTTATATTACTCTTCATTTCCTGCTATTATAAAACCCTTCCACTGCAAACAGCAGTCCTTGGAGCAGCCACTTGCCTCCCCAGCACACTTACAATATTTGTCCCACTCAGCCATCAAACAGACAAACTTCGCAATAATCTAAGACCACTTGGCCATCAGATATGGCTAATGCAAAGTTTGCCTCTGAGGCGGTTGCCCCTTGCAGAAATAAAACCTATATAAATAGAAGAAAGAAAGCCGTGCGTCTCAATCAAGTCCTTCAGGAAAGGTCAGAATATGGTTGTGTATATGTTCTTCAATAATCAATGGCGAAGAATTATGCAGCCCTTGGGAGCACTACAAAAATAATATGGGTATCTTTGTCATGGATGATGTTGTGCTAATGATTCACCAGGTTTTCCTGATCTGTATCTTTATATGCATACATGTACATGTACATTCATTCTCCAGAACTGAAGCTCTTCAACTGAGCACTGCTGAATATGTACAAGCAAATATAGTTAGCAGAGATTAATAATTAATTATCTTTACAAAATATCGCAATTCTTCCCAGCTCAAATTTTGCTAGAGAATATTCAGGAAGGGTAGAGAGGTAGAGGGCAGGTAGGGGTGCACAATATGACTCCAAACTGGATATCAACTGGACTCCAAACTCAAATAATCATACATGAAAAGTGTTCTACAAATGTAGACCTTAATACCATGAGTTCTAAATTTTCATCCACTCCGCTCTATGATCATCCGTTTTTCAGATAAGCCCGATTTTTGGGCTTTCCAATTGACTCCTATATTAAATATTAGAAGTTTCATAAAAACATGCAAAACTTAAAGCATCTAAATACATAATTGTGAAGGCTACCGAGACATAAAATCAGGAGGGTTTAAAATAATTTGGAAGCAATTTGTAGGAGTAGTGTTTTGAAATCTTCCCAACATTATGGTTCAATTTTGCAAAATTTCAAAAAGTTGAAAAGCAATTTTCTGAGGATGATTGAGAGAAAACTTTAGGACAAGTTTCAAAATGTTTTGAAGCGATTTGTGTTAGGAATAGCATTTGACAGTTTTGCTCCCATAGGGTCCCATGTTCATGAAAACAAAACAAAAAAAAACATCCATAAAATCTGAAAATTAAAAATTGGAAAAATCAGAAAAAAAATGTCTTGAAATATGACGGATCAGCAGCTTTCTTCCAAATTTGGCATGAATCCCCTAAACAGTTTCCAAGAAAACTTAACAACAGCCATACGGATGGATGTACTGATGCCTGCGCCACAACAATAGTGTCAAAAGAGTCAAGCAGAGCTAAACACAAAAGCCATATCAGAATTTCTGGAGAGAGTAACACTGACGGAGTGGTTAAAGCATTGAACTCGAGCGCAAGGGACTGTGGATTCGACCTTTGCCACACAGTTGGTTTTCACTACCTACAACTAGAGTCCCTGAGCAAGATTTATACCGGAGTGTTCCAGTTCACTCAGGCATAAAGGAGTACTGGACAATGGACAGAGTCAATGTTTATCCCTGAGCAAGATTCATACCGGAGTGTTCCAGTTCACTCAGGCATAAATGAGTACTGGACAATGGACAGAGTC
>JAAUYG010261751.1_pt1 | contig 13685 bp, 14 predicted proteins | sample 7278091 | NCBI WGS metagenome assembly JAAUYG01 (sample SAMN14350201, study PRJNA611818) | marine sediment metagenome | isolation source: surface marine sediment (0.6m) | place: French Polynesia: Moorea | collected 2018-08
AAGACCTCCCCCCGCCCCCCCCCCCCCCCCTGCCCCCCCCCCCCCCCCCCCCCCCCTCCCCCCCTCCCCCGCGGCGGGCCCCGGGGCGGGCGCGCCGGGGGGGGGCCCCCCCCGCGGGGGCGCCAGAAGCGCTGCCAGAGCCCCAGTGACACAGCCCAGCCGTGGCCCCCAATGCTGAGGCACCGCCAGGAGGAAATCCATCAATATTAAACCATTGTTTTGCCAAGCGAATATGATTGGAGGCGCGCTGTGGCTGGCACTGCCACGGTTCCCTCCGGTCAGCATATGGGTGAAGGTTTTAATGGGGAGCACAGCAGCGATTGTCCGCCAGCTTGGGAATCCCATGTCTTGATAGCACCCGTTCTGAACTTATAGTAGGAGTCTGGACAATATTATCGATTACACTAATGGTAGTTTGCGGATGACATCATCAGCTCTTAGTTGTTAAAGAACATGACAGGCCAGAACCTGTGGCAACATCTAAAGCCCATAGTTGACACTACACCGCTTTATCCTTCTTTTCCCTGTTATTAACCCACTTCGCTCTCCGAGTCTCTGTACGAGCAAGACTAGACATGCCAGGGAAGAGGGGGGGGGGGGGGCGAACTGTGACATCTTTCGCCAATAAACTACTACTACTACTACTACTACTACTACTACTACTACTACTACTACTACTACTACTACTACTACTACTACTACTACTACTACTACTACCACTCAATAGTACTGCTACCGAAATACTCATGACTACTACTACTACTGTCATGACTACTACTACTACTACTACTACTACTACTACTAGTAGTAGTAGTAGTAGTACTACTACTAGTATGACTGCTGCTGCTGCTGTTGCCGCTGCTACTGCTGCTGCTGTGCTACTGCTGGTGCTGCTGCTGCTAAGGTGACTGAGAAAGATAGATTCTTGTATGTATACATACCCCTATTTGCGTCATGAACGTTATGCCATGTTAAAAGTGCTATAACTTGCCCAGGCATTCATGTGGATGTCTGTGGCGCAGCGGTAGAGCGTTCGACTTATAATTCACATGTAGCAGGTTCAAACCCCGGGTTGGAATGTTTCATTTTTTTTTTGTTTTTTTCCATTTCTTTCTTTCTTTACTTTTCCAGTTGCTTTTTGCTTATTTCCATGTCACATATCAGAATAATTATCCGTATCTGTGGCATGCTTGTCTCAATCAGTGAGCCGCTTGAGATTCCCCCGGATTGAATGATAGCGGTAGTACGCCGCCGTAGTACTGTAGTAGAAGTGATACTAGTAATGACAAGGCAAAGCATAATGTAACCCCAATAAACCTTCCGTGAATTTGTACTCGTATATGTTGCCCCAAAAGGAAACTAACGGTATTTTCTGACAGGAATTGCATTCATTTGTTGTAAAGTAGTTAGCTGAGCAGAAGACATCAAATTTCGGTAAGATATAAGTTCAAACTTTTACGCAAAACGCCTTTTTCCTGCCGGTCACGTTAATGCACCAATGCAAACACAGGGCAATATAGGGTTCTATCGATAGGCATTTTTAAAATGTTTATTGTAAGGACAATTTTTAAAATTTCGACTTTATCATCTAATATGGCACAGAGGGGCACTTACAGATGGCGATCTATTTGTAGTTTAGCATACCATCCCGAAATAGAAGAGTTTTGCAGCAGTGAACATTGCCGCGACCGGCAAGTGGTCGCGGTAATGCCACAGTGGGTGGGAGCGCCGGATTACCGGGACCGGTGGTCGCGCTATGACTACATTTCTAAAAGTATATATTTTATTTTAAGCGATGACACAGAAAGTTATTGTGATGTTATATTTATTAGCAGGGATCAGCAACATTTATGTCCAAGTCTGGTGCCACAGCAATGTTGCAATTTCTAGCCGCATGGGCACTCAGCCACGGCAGCAGGTGAGAGACAGAAAGTCACGACAAAGGACCATTGCAGCCAGCTAGGTGATTGTTCATGTCAAAGCTTTTGTGTGGGTAAACTACAGGTTTTTTTTATCCAGTCAGATAATTGAGGGTCCCGGGGTGGGGGTGTAGAACTCGCGCAAAGAGACAGCCTGCTCTCCTAGCGTTCAGAAACCTTTTGTGTTGCCACACTCCAGGGTTTTTGTGTTTGTCAAGTTTGTATTGTTTGTCGGCAGCCGGACAACGCAAAGAAAAGAGCATGTGACAGAGAGTTGATGATGGTCAGTCCACGGGCACGCCAGCAGATGAGACAGAATGAGGGAGGGGTAGGTTTTTTGGGGAGAGATGGTCAAGGCAGGTGATTGTGGGGGTAGAGAAAGTTAGAACAAAGAGCCAGCCAGGTTCCTCAGCAGGGATCTTAAGTCTGTATTGTTTGTCAGTGGCCCAGTGTTGCCATTTCCAGACACCGTCCAGCATAAACAAAAGAGACGATGGCTACGGTCAGCTGCGCCCCCCGGTCAGCAACATGCTCGGTCACCCTCAGACCTTTCAGACGTCACCCTCCAATAGGTCGCTTGTGAAAGGGTTGTTGTGAGGCAGCGAGGTATGTGACTGAGTTAGCTCACTGTTGAAGTCACTGATCTCATCAGTGCTGTCAAGCCCTGCTTTTGTATCAGGGAGGTTTTGGTGTAGGTGACAGCCTTTGTGTTCCGTGTCAGAGGGCGTCGGAGCTCAGACCCGTGTTATTAACGACTGGGAGAGGGGTTAGGCTCAGGTAGGGGGCGACAAAGGATACATGAAAAAGGAGGGTCGCATTCCCGTACAAACTGGAAGCGTTATGTAACTTTTGGCTGGGCTGGCTGTCTGAGCAAGGTCGAATACGCGCAAACAAAACTGTATTGTGACAGCTATTGTGGCATATCAGCCACTTTTCAGGTTAATTGGTAGAATAACTACAAGGTTAAGCCGCGTGAAGCGAGTTATTGTGAGTTACAAATGGCCACCTGGTGTTAAGGTCAATGTTAGCAGTGTCTAATTGATAATGTAGAGTACGAGCATGGGCATATTGTACAGAACTTATAGAAGACTGTTGCAGCCTTGTTAGACTCTATATTAGAAGAAAGTAGGGCTTATTATGTGCCATTGTACGGCTGAAGATGTTCTTCTCAGCCAGAGAAAGGTTTAGCCAGGTGCGCGCGGTAATTGACAGGTCTTACCACGCTTGGACACTTCAGTACTGAAATGTAAGATTTGGTGTGGTAGCGCGCGTGCCCCCGGCTTAGGAGTGGGTATAGAGTGCGACATTAAGAGCACTCAGTGTAGAGGAAACGCACTAGTATCAATGTAAAGGGTACATATTTTGCTGTCGTTTAAGTTCGATAGGCTTGTAATTGAGTTGGTATTTGCTGAGTTATGTGAGATTGTAAAGTTGAACTGGCCAGCCCCACAGTAAGCCAGAACAGGTGATTTCTGGCGCGCCATTTTGACGTCCCGCCCTGGAGTCCTCTGATTGGTCGACACAAGCCATGTGTCATTCGATCTAGGAACCCTTTGGACGGGGTTTTGGTGCAACCAGGGTCCATGGTAACGGGCAGACGGCACATTCGGAGAGTCGAGACTTTGACTTTGAAGAGTAAAAACGTAGAATCAGTGTTTTTGCCAAGAAAACAGAGTATCAATGCACCGTTGAGACTCGCCACTTGCCAGAAGCAAGATAGAGTCAGTAGGCTGACCGAGTAACGGTACTTTGAGATCTGGCAGGAAGCTCAGAGTCTTCTGCCAGAGGATCTAGGTTTAGTCCAGTAGGTTGAGTCTATGAACACTAGTAAAGGTGTTAAGGCAATATTTAATGGCTTGGTCTCGATTCCATTAGGACTTAGCATTCTCTTGCAATAAAAATAACCGAAACCTATTTTTTTCTGGCGATAGGTGCATACTGTATGCTGTCTGGCTCTAAACCCCTGATTGCTAATAAACACATTCTCTTTCTGTAATAATGCTTTTCTGAAGATGGACTCGAAATCTTGAATGGCTGCTCTGGAGACTCCTTTGCAGGAGAGTTTATATTTTTTTCCATATTTCAAGAGATAGATTTTAAAGGAGAGACAAGTCATTTGGTCCTCTGTAACTTCCTATTTGAATAAACCGGATGTTCGACGGTCGTAGTTAGCATGTTTATCACAGCATTCATGGGGAAACCATTCTACTTGGGCATCATCGTGACATTGGTTCCAAATCATATCGGTAAAAGTCTGTTTCAGTTCTGGGTGTACACTTTGTTCTAGTGTACGCCTTATAAAGCTAGCGTAAATGCTGTCAGTGTCCGACTCAAGAATTTGATAGGCTGTACACCGAACGTACATGTCTAGACAATTAAATACGAAACGTAGCATTTGTAATTTTGCATACTGTAAAATATAATACCCGAGGACCACAGGTAAATCCTGAACAATGCGGGATTTTGCTCAATCTACTTCGAAAATATCGCCTTCAACGGGTGTCATGGCTCTAAAGGTTGGTTCATTAGCTAGCTTTCTGGCATTAGCCTCTCCACAGACGTAGGTGATGCTTCTATGACGTTCTTTTACCATAATGAGTGAGCCGTAGACAGAATTTCCAAGAAGTTTAAAAGTTTCTGCTAGAATTACGGTATCCGGATCGGTGTCCCCTCGTCTTCGGGCGTCGGCGACTCCCTGTACAAACGAGGAAAAGCAAGCGGCAGGGGTGTACTCTATAGCTTGGTATATACGAGTGATTTGAATCCCATGGCCTAAATACCATTTCAAGAGGGGGGTAGGAAACAATAATTTTTGCGCTTTCATGGCAGCTACTAATTGTCAGTGGGGTTGTTTAGTTAACCGGTCCCGTTCTATGAGGGCATGCATTTCGGCATTTAAATGCTCAAATTCTATGTCTATAGTGCAGAAGAGAAGGCAGAACTCTGAAAAGTACCCCCCTTGCAGTCTCAATTCTCTTTCATAACCAGGGCGCCAGCTTTCTGGTACTTCTAAATCACATTCAACAACACCAAAAAATTCTTCGCGTCTCACCGCTGCCAATAATTGGGAATCACTAACATTTTTGTTCAACCATTGGATACAACTAGGAGGCAAATAACTTTTAGGGGATAGCTCGCTTGAAACCTGATATTCCCACTGTGTCACAGGCCTATAACCTCTGCTTCTTAGGTAAGCAGCTCGCTTACGTGTTCTGTCTCTAGCTTTGGCGAATTTAGCAGCAAATATCTTCAATTTCAAACTAGCTGTAATAGGGCAGATGTCCGTGTTATGCATATGAAAAATACATCCATAAATTTCAAAGATAGTGTTCCTTTCTAAGCAAATGCCATCAACTAGATATGGACCTATTCTGTCCTTCGTTCAGTTTGTGTCTTATGTGTTCTTCAGCCTGTTGATCCAGCCAACGAAACATTTTGATATATTTTTCTCGTCTGGAGCTGTTCACTCTCATGTTTTCTTTCCAGTGTAGGTCTGAGTTGTCCTATTGCTGACAAAAAAGACTATTCACATCATATCCAGCCAGATCCCCTCCTCGGATCCTGGTCCCACCCACCTTTTTGTAACGTTTGACAATAATGATTAATCCACCAAACATGTTGTCCTTCACTGTCTTGAAAAGATCTTCATCCTGATCCACGATAATCGGAAATAAAATGCCTGCTTCTTCTGCAATTCTAAAAAGTTTAATTCTATCTATACCTGGAGTAGAAATAGCAATCTTAAACACGTCCAGATCCTGAGCTCTGTAAAAATCTTGAAAAAGTGTGACCTCTGTCACAAAAGGTAGAACATCCAGGTTTACATATCACTCTAAGTAATCCAGAAAACTCTTTCATGCGACGCTCCTGCCATAAATTTGTAATGTTATGTATTCTTCAGCTCCAGAATGAGGTGGGGGTGTCATGCTGTCAGTTTTCTCCTATTCTTTGTAAGGCGCCTCTAAAGTATTCACGGCTTTCAGCGAGGAATAAAAACTGTCCTAAGGTTGTAATGTCGGGTGATGTAATTTGGTAACGTCATTTAGGAATTCATAAGGAAATAATCCTCTGTTTTCCTCTACCTTGAAAGCTTTTAGAAACTTGGGATAACTTTAACCAGGGGCAAGATCAGATGTAATGTCAAGAAACCTTATTTTTTTCTGTAGCAATCAACAGGTAGGCATTCGATTTCTTAACCATAGAGCTTCCTTCCGATAATACAGCGTGTTTTGGTAAACTTCCTTTGATCAGGTTAGGTCGTACCTCCCAGAATTAAAACCCAGAATAGGCAGTTGCATTAAATAACGTATAAATCACGATTTTACAGGTTGAATTTTCTTGTATATAATCGACTTGGCATCTTCGCAGACTTCCTGTTCTTCTCCTTTTTTTCTCCTTCTTCTTCGTCTCCTCCTTCTTCTTCTTCTTCTTCTTCTTCTTCTTCTTCTTCTTCTTCTTCTTCTTCTTCTTCTTCTTCTTCTTCTTCTTTTTCTTCTTCTTCTTCTTCTCAAAACGGTTCAGGTTTTCATTCAGTGAGCAGTGCCTCTAACTTTTCAAGGACAGGTTTCAATTTTTCCGAGGCCAAAGTGTAAGAACGATCAGCTATAGTGTTTAAATAATTCATCATAGCAGCTATCAGTTGGTCACCATCACTGTCCATAAACCATTTCGCAGATTCAAATCCAGGAATATTTTAGGCAATGCTTACAGTGATGGGTCTATGCTTGGCCTGCCAGTTTAATTTTCCACTGGGGGAGGCACCATCCATTTTCTCCAAGACTGATTCAGAATCGAAAGTAGCGAAGTAATCGAAAAAACAATCCTCTGTTTGAATGTTAAATTGCTCTAATTCTTTGAATATCATACCAAGAAGAGTATAAAAACGGGTCGTGTTACGCAAACGCGGCTGGGCTGCTTCAAGGTAAACATTTGGGAAAACAAGTGCTCACATAACCAGCACTTGTACTTTTTAGCATAAGCCTGAAATGATGTGAAGAAACTCAAGTGCGAACCGTACATGTTCAAGTAAAGCTGGTCCTTATGCTTAGTGGTAGAATGATGAAATACCGTCACATTCCCCTCTTGGTCTCTCCCACGGTGAGACTTACTTGGAAACAGGTTTCAAAATCATGGAAAATCATGGAAATCGTCTGGAGACAGGTCCTGGAACTCTTCATAATTTTCAGGTAATTCCAATAGTGGCATGTACTTCCGGCACTGATCGTAGTAGGTGTGAACAGTTTCAGCTAACTGGGTTTGCTTCCAATGAACCACCAGGCATCGAAACGCACATAACTGATCTTCATAAGGCTTCCCTTTCGTTCTCTTATCCAAAGTGTGGATGGCGTGGTGATTCTTAATATGATCGGGGACAATTCTGTCGCCTAGGCTGTAGTTTGTACGATAGATAAGAATGTTAATACTGCACACAAAGGCAAGTTTCCAGGACGTTGAGGTTCTATCCCGATAAGTGTAATTTCTAATATTCGCTTTTGCCAGTTCTTTATAGACATGTTTCAAGTCGGAGATGGAAGATACGCTCACGTGATAATCTAATAAAGGACAGTTGTGATGTGGGATGAAATACCGGTACCGGCCGTCAGTCACATGCCTCAGAATGAATCCTAAACTCATAGTTATTTTAAACGCTTGAGATTCCTTGTGAAATACCGTCTGGATGCGGTCCTTCATTTCTGCCATGCCTCCTCTGAGATCAGCCGTGGGGAAATTATAAACAGCAGGGTTACTTTCTACATGGAGAGGTCTATAAAAATGCGCCTGGTTCGTTTCGAATTCTCTTACCAGATCAGGGTCGTCGTCTTTCTCCAGTTCTTAAGAGTCGCCTATAGGCACTTCCGGTTCACGGTGAGCTGTCATTCTATGCCTGTATACTTCACCTCGTGTCTGGAATCGCTCGTGACACTGCCGACACTTGATAGGTCGTCTTGGACCCAACGGGGATGGGGTCCACTTCCGTTTAACTGCCTGTTTCCGGCATTGGTGTTTTGCCATGCGTTCGGGGTCGGTAAACGTCTTCTCACATGTATCGCAGCGTCTGCATTTTTCTTGGGGCTTCTCATATATTCAGGATAGTTAAATTTCCTGCCGCAAGTCTTACAGGCGATGTTAGGCTGGACACATGTCCGCTGGTGTCTTATAGCATTTCTTGCATGGTTAGAGATCTTACCACATTTCGATCTAGGCTGGCCTTCGCTCTTTTCGATCTGAGCTATGGTCTGGTCATCCCGGTCCGAGAAGTTGCTGTCATCATTGTGGTTAACCATCATACATGTGAAGTGATGTGGATTGGCAGTGACAGGCAGGAGTTTTATGCAGTATAAAATGCTGACTCGTCTAAATATATGATAATACTTACTTAAAGTATGTGAAGTTATTTTCATACAAGATTTCAGATGGTTGTGAAACACGTGTGTGACTCATTCAAAAACGTTTATTCTTTTTGCAGGCAAGTATGCAAATCATCGTCTGACGTGGTGAACAATTTAGCATGATATGATTCATGCAAAACGTTTGACCACTTTATTTCTTCCTTTGCAGGAGTGATGACATCATATGTCAAAACCTTGAGGGGGAGCGACTTCAGCCAGGGGCGGATGACTGCAGCTTTCACGCATTGCCTGAGCATGTGTGGCTTCAGAGAAGACCGCTGGGAAGAGACCCTCTCAATCACCCTGCTGTGTGATATAATAGTGTCAACTATGAACTGTGTATCCTGTGCAAATCCCCTGTGGTGCTAAAGACTGTGATTTGTTTGATAGTTAGTGCTATAGAGTGACCGTAGTGAGTTTCGTATATATTCAATGTGTGTGCATGTTGAGAGTGATTGTGGGAGTGAGTGAAGAAGTAGTTAAACTTGGTGCTGTTGCTGTTATTGTAGTTGTATACATGTGTGAGTGACTGAGTGAGTGACTGTGGGAGTGAATGACTAGATAAACTTGTAGTAGTTGTTATTGTATACCTGAATGAGTGACTGAGGGAGTGACTGACTAGATAAACTTGTAGTAGTTGTTGTTATTGTATACCTGAGTGAGTGACTGAGTGAGTGAGTGATTGTGGGAGTGAGTGAGCGAGTGACTGACTAGATCAACTTGTAGTAGTTGTTACTGTAGGTGTAGATGTGTGCATGCATCTTTGCAGGAGTGTGTGAGTGATTGTTCATCCCTTAGTATAGCTAGTGCGTCAAAGCTTCCGTGAGTGTCAGGACGTGTGTATGCGTGAGTGGTTGGATAATAAAAGAAAATTCTTGAAACACTATTTGCGTTTTATCCTGCTGAAAAGCTACAGTATAAAAATAGCCTTGGAATGCCAGTCTAGATTTACATATGTCATAATAGCTAGAAATAAAACAAGCAGGAGAATACTGAACCTCGCTTGCTATGCAAGTGTAATGAACCTTGCAGCTTAATCATACCCTAACTTTTCACGCATGTAGTATAAGCCCTCACCCTTGATAAAAGATTGACCAATCTTCTGCATCGGTGGTGAAATCCTAGCATGACTACAAGTGTAATGAACCTTGAAGCTGAGTCATAGCCTGACGTTTCATGCAGGTAGTATAAGGCCCTTCCCTTGATATTACACACTTTTCTTGACAAATGGTGCAATCCTAGTATAATTAAGCTTAGCTAGTTGCTAGAGAGATAGATTCGTTAAGAAATAGACAGAAAACAAAGTAAGTATATTTAATAAGACTACATTTTATTGCGTCTTTAACATACAAGAGGTCTGTAAGGAGGTTATTTCTTTTGTAAGAGCTATATTCACAAACGATTTATAAAGTTGTACTTGTCACGGGAAACATCGTATCTGTCATCAGTTCTGGCTTAAACAAAGCTAATTGCCCTTTCATGTAAGCCGCTAGACATAGAACAAAGACGCAAGGAATGAGAATCAGTACATGACACCATGCCGGGGCTTCATGTTTTTCTACTAAAATTCTAGCTTCGTAATCATCACAGTTGGTCACAACAAGAATATCTGGGTATAAAAGAGTATAGTTTAAGGCCAGCTGACAGGGTAATTCTGCATTATTTCTGATCTCTACCGATTCCACATGCTGCCACTGTTTTTTGCACCCCGTAGGTAAAAAACAGGGTTAAAAAATCACCCAAGCTTCAGTTTCTAATCAAGCAGTTAGCATGCCTGCACAAGTACATACACATTCTATAGAATACATAATGCTGACTCCTGGCGGTCGCCCAAGTTGTCGTTGCCTCAAACCATATAGCTCTACATGGTCACGACTGGGTGAGATCGCTGTGGTCCTGCATGCATCGTTGGCTACCTGTTGGAGGGTGACGCATTTCTACCTTGGAGTGACCATCTGATGCCAGTGGGGGACAGTCGTCTGTGACATCCCGCTTTTGTTCGTGTTGGCTGCTGCAGGCTGTAAACGATCAGTAACACAAAAAGGTTCTGACCGTTCGCCCTTTTTATCAGTTCTATACCCCCGAATTACCTGTCTTGCCTTTGTACCCCTCCCTCAAAAGCTACCCCCCCCCCCCGTCTGTCTCATCTACTGGCGTGCTGTGGACTGATCATTATCTGATGGGTGACAGTCATTATCTTCCTGTGACATCTTCTTGCTTGCCGTCCACCGACAAACAATACAGACTTGACCAACACAAAAATCCTAGAGTTTGGCAACACAAAAGGCTTCTGACTGGTAGGGGACCCGGTTGACCCTCTGTGAGTTCTATGCCCCCTTATCACCTGCTTGGCCTCAGTGGCCCTTTATTGTGACTTTCTGTCTCTCATCTGCTAGCGTGCCTGAGTGAGCAGGCAGCTAGAAATTGCAACACTGCTGCATTGCACAAGACTGGGGATATAAATGTGAAATATACATTTTTACCTGACTCTGCTAAAATAATTACAACTTTCTGTGTCATCATCTAAAATATATACATCCCTTATACAGGAACAAAAGAGCCTTAACCACTTCACAAAAGTATGCTCCCCACCCAGCCCAACACCTCCACCGGCTCTAGGTCCGGTTCCGGTGACGTCATATCTTGTTTGTCACTCAGTGCCATGTCTTAGAATGCCTGCTTCTGACTGTAAAAGTCAGAAGGTCACTAATTGGGGTCTAGCGTTATCGATGGAATATTACTACTGCTGTTGCAGCCTTGTTAGACTGTATAGTTGGAGACAATAGGGGTTATTGCGTGCCATTGTACGCCTGGAGATGTACTTCTCAGCGCGCGCCCCAGGTTAGGATTGGGTACATAGTGCGACTTTGACAGCACTCAGTGTGGAAAGAGCGCACTAGTACCAATGCAAAGGGTACATGTTTTGCCGTCGTTTAAGCCCAGTACGTTTGCAATTGAATTAGTATTAACTGAGTTATGTGAGATTGTAAAGTTGAAGGGTTCAGTCCCATAGTAAGCCAAGACAGGTGGTTTCTGGCGCGCCATAATGACGTCACTCTTGGGGCTCTCTGATTGGACGATACAAGGCCATGTGCCGTTCGATCTGGGAATCAAATGGACGGAGTTTTGGCGCAACCAGGATCCATAGCAACGGGCAGACAGCAGAGAGCTCTTTGATATATAGGCGTAGTCACGTAGAATCGATACTACTTGAGAGATAGTCGACACTAGCCTTTTGCCGTAGAACACACACAGTACAGAGTCTTCTTGGAAAAGCAGAGACTGCAGTACAGAGCTTCAGCGCAGATACAGCCATAGGTATAGGAGCTCAGTCAGACCTGACTCACTTCGTGCTAGACCTAGTCATCTAGGGCCAACCAGTTGAATCGATGTATGTGTACGAGAAGTAGGGTGAAGGCCAGGTGACAGCCTTCAACCGTTAGGACAGTTAGTCAGCTAGCCACTGGGAGCTGTGACCAAATGGAGTGAGAGCGTGTGATTTCGTCTGAGCGTTGCCTTGTGATGTGCAACTAATAAACGAGTCAACGAATTAGACATGCCTTTCGTCTGGATGGGGAGACGCCGGGTAGTGGCCGAGGGGGCAAGTCGCAGCCACCAGGGCGAGGGGATCTGCTGAGACGAGCCGGTGAGGGAAAGAACGCGCGGTCCCAGACAACGATTGACGAAGGAGCCGACCTGCTGTCACCTATAACTCTTGCAGTAAGTGAACCTGTGGGGCGTGGACCTGTATGCACCCATGTCTCTCGCTGAGAGTGTGTCCGAATAAAGAACGCCGAAGCGCACCAGGACGCCACAATATATTCACAGTCAAGCTGTGTATGAACTCCCGTTTGGTTCCACGCCAAACGTATTCAGTGAAGAGAGTATTGACAAATACAATACAATCCAGGTTTACTTCTTGATTTCGTGAAGCAATATTTCGATTGAATGCCTCTCTTTTCCTTAGCCGCTTTATCGCCCACTTCCGTTTTTGCAACGATGCATATCTATCCTCAAGGAAAGTCTCTCAGCAGTTATTTTGACAACATAATTTATATCTGAAAGCTTCGAAGTTTCTAGAAGTTTGTGCTGCAATAACTATAATCGAACCTTCGAGTTAATTCTCGAACCAAGAATGTAAACAGCTTGTCTGCAGATTGGCGGTTTACGTTTACAAAGCGAACATCGTGTTTTTCTCATCAACAGGACATTATGCGTTGCCAATTTCGTACATTCAACAATTCATACTGCAACATTAATGCAAAGCAACACTCCTACATAAAAATACATTACCATTTTATATGAATGATTTTATGGAAAACCGTGACATTGTGCAACTTTTATTGTCAACACATTGAATGTACCATGTTTACTTCCCTCCATCTGGAGGGTTGGAATAATAAATTAAAATTAAATTAAAATTAAATTACAATCGCATCCTATACGGAAATATCCGCACGCTACTTACTGTGCTGACAGAGCTCGTCCACACAGTACGGTGAGGTGACTGCAACTGATGTCAAAATACTGTTGTGAATGCCGGGTAGACACCTTATCTGTGACGTCATCATGCATGTTGATAAAAGGGGCTGTTTCGTTTTCCCGAGCGCAGATGCCAGTTTATTCTTACACTGTGTGGACGTGTCGTCGTGTCCCCGGACTGGGGTTTCATTTTGCATGTATGTCATGATGTATTCCTAATGTATGAACTGTAATTAACATGTACAAAGGAGGATTCACGGAACACTGACCTGCAGAATGGATGGACAATGAATTCGGCCACGGACTGAGCTTATTATGGGTAACAACCAGTATCGAAAGTGTTAACCGCCTGCTCGGCTTTTTGTAGTGAGCCAATAAAGATTCTGTAAATTCACTACATAGTGTTGCAGTTGACAGAGGTTGATATCAGTGTGTCAAATTGTACTAGTGCATATCAGCTATACAGTGTGTTTAATAATAGTTGCTATTGAAGCTGATCTGCTCAAGGCTAAGCGGATTTAAAACAAGGTACAGAAAAGCCTTTATCATGTTTATATTGTGTTCAATTAGTTAATGTTCTTCCCCATGCTGGGTTGGTTGTGTACCTGCCATTGTTTCAAGCATAAAGATGTGTTTGCTGTTCGTACTGAGTTATTTGTTTCAGTTTAGTTCTATTGACTTTGTAGTGTCATGCACTGGTCCAACTGCTTGTCGAGTAACTTAGGTGGTTGTTACGGCCGATATTTTAGCCCACCAGGTTCTTTTGAATAGAGTTCCTGAACAGGCAACAGAAGACAGTGTAAGATACCAAATTTATTATTAAGAATAAACTTCGGAGTGGAAATTACAAAATTTACACAATGTGACGAGGTCCTAAAACAATAAACATGCAATG
>JAAUYG010015772.1_pt1 | contig 13684 bp, 9 predicted proteins | sample 7278091 | NCBI WGS metagenome assembly JAAUYG01 (sample SAMN14350201, study PRJNA611818) | marine sediment metagenome | isolation source: surface marine sediment (0.6m) | place: French Polynesia: Moorea | collected 2018-08
ATAGATACTACACATGTACCCCGTCCTCAGATACTGTAGTTGCCCTAAAATGAATATAAAAGGTTTACCCTTCTGCCAAATAATATTTCCAGAATTATAGAGGTGTTCTTTGACAAGACATTGCATCAAATATATTTATATACATACTTTCGAAGAAAAAAAAAAAGATTTTGTGTCCTATTTAGCAATGGGGGACCTTTGACCTCTCAAATGTGTACCCTCAGTGAAGGGCCCACTGTATCAAACCCATGCATTTTCCTGGCTCCCGGGTTCTATACCATGTATACCTGCATTGTGGGCTCAACTGGGTCTGGTCTACTGGTTCCCTCCCCTCCCCGAACAACCTACCCCACATTTTCTTCAACTGTCCACCCTACAGTAACCCCAAGACCCTCTCAAAGAGGTGTACCTGCATTGGTATGCACTGGCATGGTGCTTTTCCCTTGTGAGTGGCATTTCAAGTCCCTACTCTTGTCAGCTGATGGCCACTCAAAAAACCGAGATGATGATTTTCATGACTATTCGCCCTGATGGAGTATCGAGACCAAACTCGTGCCCATTGATAATTGCGATTTATTGCCAAATACAGGAGCTACTTTATCCAATTGTGCTGATGGAATGAAGAAACTGGTTCTTGTAACATGCAAAAGGCTTCATTTGCTTGGGAGTGATGTACGTTCCACCAGCCCTGTGGTTAGATATGCAAAGGCTGAGCCAACTGAAAGTGAATGTGAAAGGGAAAGACCTTGTTGTACGGGTGTGTGGGGAGAGGGGGAGGAGGAGGGCGGGTGGTGAAGACCCTTGTCTGTCTTAGCCACATTAGGGTACTGTAACAATGGAAATATTTAGTTTTACTAGCGTGATACTCAGCATTTACACTGAAATTACATTAGGAATAATGGTTGATCCATGTTTAGAGGCAGCATAAACTAGCGTGGCCAAGCTTTGGTTACAGAAACACTTTCCCATTGCTTGTTCCTGCTGGTTGTAAAAATAAATGGCCCCAAAACAGGAAGGTAATACAAGCTATCAAAGCCACAAGAAAAAACATAAAAGATATCTTGCTTTAATTTTCAAAGAAAAGGGCAAATACTAATAGCACCAAAATAACCAAGAGAGTCTTCCATAAAAAAGAATTTACAGTGGGAATGCAGACTGTTTACAGACTGTGTGAGGAAAATGAATGGTGACTGTGTATCCTTGTACTATATGATTGTAACATGCATACATTTTAATTACTTTAATCTACATGTACTAGGACTATTTCAGCTATCTCCACCAGATTCCCTCCATCCAATTTAGCCAGTCCTTGTGTTCTTGTCAAGAATATTTGTGGCCAGGTTTTTCCAAACATGGCAACAATGGCTTCCTGCAATGAATGCTTCCATGAAGAACATGAAACTTTTTTGACAAGGAAACACGAGTTTATTTTATGATGACCAATACAGTGTATTTCAGGAGGAAATGGTTGCACAATACAGCAATTCAGTTACCATTTTGGGAAACCATGATTTGATAGGTCGTCACGGGTGGCTTACTGTGACAAGGTGTGGGGAGGTGGTACACCCTAAATTTATATGCTTATATGCAGGCACCAGCGTTTGTGTGGAATGAAGTACCCATATTTGTTAGAAGTGTCAATTGCAGGCTCTTTGTTTCAAAAGTCTGGAGTATACGGGTATCACTGATTCGGGTATTTTGGTTTGAGGTTAAAAGACTGGAAACAATTAAAATTTGTTGGCGTTAAACATTAACATACAAGTGATTGCTATGCTGGCACAAATTGACAATCAGGATGTAATATTTATGTTATATGTTGATACATATACCTTGGCAACAACAGAAAAGTTACTAAAGCATTGGGGGGATTTATTAATAATAGTCAAGTTAATTTCCAAAACTTTTGTCTCTTAGCAAAGGAACAAACTGCCCAATGATTGCATCTTGGAAAAGTACATGCAGTGATTTGAGTGAAGAAAAATATCATTTGAGTGCTGCGTGCAGCTTTGCAGGATGGTAGGAGGGCGCAGTAAGGAGATCTTGGAAAACTGGTATAAAAGGACAAGAACAAAATGCCTGTTGCAAAATGGCACATAGCATTTCCCTGAGGGTGCAGCGGCTGGGTAATGTCATGTATGTATTGAAAATATAGGTGGTGCCCACTTCTTTTTAGCTTAGGGTGATTCTGAATAGAGTGAAAATGCAATCTTCAAGCAGGGTAAGCTTATAACAGGGCAAAACCAAAACTGACTGCTGCATGAAACATTGTGTGCATGTATCAGGACTCCAACTGTTAGCAGACAGCTGAGGAAGTGCAGCAGAGACTTTGTTCAGCCTCCCTTCTCTGACAGGAAAGATGTGGGGGAAACATCTCGTCACTCTGTAACACCATTGATTGCCATCTTCCCATCACTGAGCCAGCCAGGGGATGTTACATGGTCATATCGCATGTCACAAAACTGGCTTTTTACTGGAAACGAGAACACTCTTCCTCCTGTAATGGCCAAGACAAGGCTCGTGGGATGGGTGGGTGGGAGGGATATGTTTGACGGTTGTGATATAACCAGCTGAAGTGAACTGGGACCAAGGGACCTACTCCATTTGGGTAACATGTATCAGGATGGAACTGCATCAGGAAAGGGTAACCGCCACCAGATCTCAAAACTTTTAGGATTCTTGTTTGTATATTCAGTATTGAGAGGAATATAATTTTCTGCTGGAAAAAAATATTAAAATATTTGTCTAAAGAAACATAAAAGTCGAATTAAATATGTAGGATATGCTGTATATGATATACTAAACATAATTCCTCGTTACTCAATATATGTTAATTGTTCTTCTGCAGGAAAATACACCCATGATGAGACTCTTAATTTTGTACAGATGGTTGAATTAGGTAATCACTGTTTTGATAAATGCAAAAAAAAATCAGAGAACAGACATTGAAGCGTGTGTGCCTAGTAATCCTAGTAATCCAGTGTCCTGCTTCCTATATACATGTATAAGTAAAACCTTAGTGTGGGTCTATCAATATTGATGATGGATAAGACTTCTGTACTGGTGTCTTATTTCTGGTAAGCATGATGAAGTCATTTTGAACCCCTACAGCCTTATAATGCTGTTCCCTGGGGGAGTTTTTGAATGGCTATCAGTGGTGAAGATGAGGAAATAATCCTCTTGGGGGATGTTATCTTGCAGCTGGATTTGGTATCCACTGTCCAGACCAGGGCTTTATCTGGCAATCCTTTTCATTCTGGATCTGTTTCCAGCCTCTCTCATGTGGTTGCCAGTTCCAGTGTGTGACTCAGCAGGTGTGGGACTAATTGAAGCACATGGTTTGCAGGTTCTCCACAATCTGTTCCCAGGCCCAACGAACACAGATGTGGGATTTGTGAGGATACATGTATGTTTGTTAAAAAAATACCCAATTTTGACACAGCATATTTTATTACTGGTGCAAGCAAACTTGTTGCTTTTCAGCTTATAATTACTATCCCTTGTTGTATTATCTGAACCTGGTGCAAAGACAACACACAGTTGGCTAATCATTACACCAGCATGGCAAAACTACACCCACCCGGACCATGTTCATCATCACCTTCAGTAAGCTGAGTGGCAGGGCCAATGATTGGGAAACGTGACAATTTTACATTGGGAGTGGCAAATGCTTAGTTCAGATCTGTGGCAGGCAGGCAGTTTTACCTTCCAGCCCCATTGAGCTTCAGGGACATTGGCGGGGATAGCATCCCCTTATGTACTAGGTTGGAGACTTCTTTCCATTTTCGGCTGAAATCTGGTCACTGTGCTGATGACAGCTGCATGGAAACTGACCTGAGGGTCCAAACACATTGCTCTCAACAGCTGATCTTTGCACACACACAAAAAAAGAGACAACTTAGGGCAGGAAAAGTATTCATACATAAATGTATGAACCGAGTTGTCCTGCTACCCCCTCTGGAAGAGGATTAAGTAGGATATGCTATGGAAATGAGATGATATGTGTACCAGCATCTTTATCGTGTTTGCCGAAGCAATAGCCAGGACACAGTCACACTTATGTACAGTGTGCAATCTGGCTTTGCTGTCAGCTGGTTGAATGGTGTTCAGGACAGTTTACACACACCACAGAATCACACAAATGACTTCATTCATGTAAAATCCAAATCCCATCCATTCAATAACAGGAAGAAGTATAGTGTAGCGGTTGGAATGAACCATTTCCTGACCATTGTAACATACAGTCCCATAGGAATTGTGTCATTGTCACTTTATAGAAGGGTGCTGTGGAATAAACACCATTTATTCCCTTCGTTCACGGTTCTTCATTTTTCTCCAGTCTCCACACACTGTGTAAGTTGTGGGAGCTGCTGAATAGCTTATATTGCCCACAACATTTACCAAAGGATGGCTGAATGGATGCGCCATTGCTATGCACACAATGCCAGGTTATTAAAATCACGTTAGCAAACATTACTTTACAGCACAAAAGGCAAGGCATAGTTAAACATCATGTGCAGTACTAGTGTTAACAGGTTAAGCATGTTAAGTTGAAAAGGCTGCAGTATACTGGTGCTAGCAGAACTGCAATTGTGATCTATGGACAGAGACCGGGGATATCAATAGTTACCTGTGAAACTGGGAGGCCCCTATGCCGTGGTCCTAGTCAACCAACTGGGCTGTGCACTTTCCACTTGCCAACAGAATTTTAATCGTTGGGAGACACTTGGTACCAGAGAAATTAATTGCTATCTATATAAACTCAGTCTGTGGTTTGTGGTGGTTCCAGTGATACGCTTCTCCGGAGCCACTACACGTCACTGGTCACAGCTCCTGCGATTTACCCCCATGGCGATTACCCAATTTACAACTGATTTATACCATTGCTACTATCCCTACCAGTTTGTCCACTGCTCTACCGATTGTTTTGTGGAAACAACCGATACACTGTCACCACTGTTCACCAGCTGTTCACTTATCTTTCATAGCAAATCACTTCGTGTTATCAGTCAACAGGTTAATGGTACTATACACGTGGACAGTTAAAATTTCTTCCTATGTAACATATCTTTGGAGTAAATTATTACAATGCACTGATTACATGATATGACAATTTAATAAAGAATCACTGAATGGCATGATGGTGCTGTACATTTTTACCTGAAATTGGGTAAAATAATCCAGTTTATATCCAGATCAAGATCACATTTTAGTGCTTTTGGAATCCAAATATTTCAATTCATATATTGTCCACAATTCAAAATAATCCGTTTGAAAAATGCACAGACACTATACGTTTCCCGGATCCGTTTAGCGATCATTATCCACATCACCGAAGTCCTGGTTATCCAGTTCCCAGGAACACGTGCTGGCGCTGTTTGGCCAAACACAACTGTCGTCTGCTAGCCCAGGTCGCGGTTTCGTCTGCTTGCAGCTGTTCTCGCGCCTTTATACTCTCCAGCCAGCGCGCTCTCGGAGCTGCCGTCTGGTGGTAGTGGTTGCCAGCAGGCCAGGCTTTTGCTATCAAAGCCGAGGTCTGATAAAGGGGATTCCCCAGATTTGCTTTCTTGCAAGATTACAGAGGAGAAGGACAGTCTCCATTTCATCAATCGGTCCTACATCAGGATATTTGAGCGTATCTTGACAGGGTATGTGTTCACTATCGGTGATAAGGATTCGGCATCCAACCATTCAATGCAACAAAGAGAATTAACTACAAAGACTTTCAATATGTACTAGCTATAGGTATTCATGGACAAACAGTCATTCAGTGAGAGAGTCAATCAATGTGTCTATAAACACTGATAAATAAATGAATGTTTTAAATAAATTAAAATAAATAAATAAGTTACAAATTAAGTCCAAATTTATTGAGAAGTTTGAATGCAATTATGAAATACAGCAAAAGCTCTGAGCCTGAATGAATAGAAAATATATAACAGATTTGTGCAGTTAATACCCTTACATGTATTTCATATTGCATATTTATCATGAACACAAAGGTATTTCATATTGCATATTTATCATGAACACAAAGGTCAAAACTGTCAATATTGCCTGTTGACATATGGGAGGTTGAACATATGGTGATGATAGATATATACTAAATTGAAATGTACTGGAACTGCGATTTGCCACCTGTGTTAATTGTGCCAATTTATTCGTACAGTTGGGCTATACAAATTCAGGGCCAGTACGTTCCCAGAAAATGTGTCATCATTTTAGCAACCATTGTCTTTTTTCCTTGAGTTTTACACTTGTGGAAACCTGTGCCAGATCTATGAATAAGTACATACCGTATAATGACACAGCTAGCTATTCTATAAAGATGGATACTCTGTGTCTATAGTACTCGATCTCTACCTCACATAATACAATAAAACCTCCGAAATGAGAATTTGTACACCCAAATGGGACTACATGCTGCATCGAGTTTGATCTGAATTCCATAGTGTTGCCGTTGTCAATATCATAATTTTGTCCTGTTAAGGAATGGCCTTTTTCAGACACGGGGGGAAGGGGTGGAGTCTCAGGTTTGGGGTTTCAGAAGCACTTAAATGAGACCTCATGTTGAATTTTAATTCCAACAGTTGTCTTTGTCTATGACATGCACATGAAAATGAGAAATAAATTATCTATATCTATCGATCTTATAAGGACACAGGGGTAGTGTAAGAGTACCCTTTTATGGTTTATAAGAGAATTAATGCCCAATATACTTGGAGAGAGCATATAAGAGGAATTTCTGCAATACACAGTGGTCCCTGCATTTTAAGACCACACCTTCAGCCAGAAAAATATTCTTAAATTGGAAATTAATTGTCTTAAAATGGAGGGATATTTGTATTGAAAATATAAGAAGGGTGATTAAGCTATAGTCTTAAAATGGAAAGTTAAATGGAGGGATCTTAAATTGCATACTGTGCGTATTATAGATTTATTGAATATCAGCTAGATGCATGAAAAAAGTCATAATGGAACCTTCAAGATGTTACTGGTGGTCTGCATGTATAATATTGAGGTAGATATTACTTCAAACACTGCTTTACACATATAATTTAGGAGGGGAATTGTTTTCGACTCAAGTTTTAAAATTGATTTCAGACCCTATTGTTGCTGATTTTTAAATTGAACATATCTTGTTATTATGTTGAGACACAGGTATGGCATGCATGCATGCAGCCAAGCAATGGGCTATACATGTACAGTATAAATTTCCACAGTGTGTGTATTGGTACATGTACTTTGTACAGGAGGGACGGAAAACCTAGTATCCAACTGTGGTACATTTTCACGTGATGCAAGCACATAAAGACTAATTTGGTTGAGATGATTGATCTCACTATAACAGTAGAGTATGCACATGCACACAGTGCCCAACCTAGTTCTAATCACAGGTGTTTGAACGAGGAGACACACAGATGGATGACACCTGATTGTAGTGGAATGGAAAATTGCACAGCCGGAAAGCCTGACAAGGTTTTTGACGAATCGTCTCGCTTCTCTTGCTTACACAATGCTTAGGCTGTTTGCTTTAATGGCATCTCCCCAGGAACAAGAAAAAGCATTTTAAAGAAGGAATATAGGGCTTGAATGGCATTCTTTGTATAATTACTCGTTTTTGTCATATGCACATGTGTGGATGCCCAGTGCTGTTAGTGTCACAATATACAGTGTGCAATCATAGTCGATAAAATTGACTACATGTTGTAGGTGTAAAGATGGTCACATTTATGTTTAATGTAACAGTTACTGGTTATTGTAATGGCAAATGGGGGATGTCAATTTTTACAATGACTCACATCCAGTTTTCACCAAGGAAGGTCATTGATGTTGGAAGAAGAAAAGAGAAACCCACCTAAAAAGGGATTGTGCGACATGTTATGTCAGCATAAATTATGTCTGAGCCTAGAATTAATTCAGTACATGTATATTGCTCTATCTGCCACTCACAGGTCCACACTTCTACATGTACATTGTCACAAGTACACAAGGATATCTTTGCAATATTCCAGATGTTCCCATATCACCTGACCTCACCAGGTCACTTTTGAAAACATACACCCAGGTTACCAGGTCACAAATACCCTCCCCCCCCCCCACCACCACTTTATTCAGTGCTTATTATTACCCGCTAGGCCTTATTTAGATAGATAGATAGTTTATTCACACTTTCATGATAATAACAACTGTGACATGTTTAATACGAAAATTTACATAGGCCTCATGAAAGTGTCGGCAATCCAGATAGCAAGATATTTAATACCGTGTTAATTGTCGTCTCATAGGTGATTACACTACTGTACAAATGTTAGCACCAAATTGGTATTGGTTCTTGCAAATCATTATATAATTAAGCTAAATTAAATCTTTTTTATTTGCCTTCCAGGACACCCAATAACTCAAATGCACCGAATGACCCCTCCTGGTCGTATGCCGGGACCTATGAACCCAGTCGGTGGAGAATTCAGTGTGAGTATTTTATACCATTTGCTTACATGCAAATGTAGTTCATTAATCAATATATATTAAACTTTCAGTACAGTAGTCCCTCTCTTAGTGGCCACTCTCATCAGGGGCCACCATCTCTAATGTGGCCACAAATTTTTGCTACTGCTACTATGAATGCATTTAATTCTCCCTCTCACCAAAGGCCACCTCTCTAATGTGGCCACAATTTCTTGGCAAATAGGCTGGCCATATTAGAGGGGTGCTACTGTAATTTCAAAACAACATGTATGTATACATGGTATGTATGCATAATATGTTCACAAGAGTGGTCTGGATCACAAATTAGCAGCAGGTTTCCAATATTTATCCTCAATTTAATGATGTTAATGTTAGATGCAACTCTGAAGCTGGTGTATGATTATATCTAAATAAGGACATTAGCAAAGAATGCTGCAGTATGTGCTAAAGTTCTGCCAACACATTGAATAACTTTTCATCTGTTCATTAAAAATAAAAGAATTACCTTGTAGTGTATACCGGTAATTAAAAGTGAAATCGTCACTTCTTAATACATTTTCATTGTGCAACTTTGCTAACTTGAATGAGTTTTTTTGGTCTTACTATATCAGAACTATGGTATGCGAGGTCCACCACCCAACTCTTTAGGGGGACCCCCTGGACCAGGTGGAATGCCTCCTATGTCTATGTAAGTAACTGTATCCAGTACTATCCATCTCCTCCATTTGCAAAAGTTACATTTTCCTTCTTTTAATATATAACTTCACTTCCTTAGAGGTTACAAATTTATATAAAACTAAATTTTCTACCTCTTTGTGCAAAACAGCAAATAATGTTCGTCAGCTTTGTTAATCCCAATGAAAAATAGGTGACATAAATATTAATTTCTTTATGTAAGACAGGAAATCACTTTTGTGATATAAAACAGGAATCTCCCAATGGTAATTTATTCCAGTAGACTTCTTGTCTTTCATGTAACACCTTGATCTTTTTTTCCAGGCCCGGACCTCAGCCTAACAGACCTTGGCCTCCAAACTCCTCAGCCGTAAGTTGAACTCGGATATTACCAGCTCTTACTTAAAGCCTTCTTTGGCTACGCTCAGCATGGCTATAAACACTCGCTCGAAATTTCAAGCAATCGTCACAGGTGCTCTGTGAAAAAGCTTGTTTTGTTTTTCGGAAAGTGAACTGATACCCAAGGATTCACGTTCCTAATAAACTATGAGAACAAAATTTACCTATAAAGGTGTAAAAGTTTATTGTTTCAGATGATTGCTTGAAACTTTTGTGTTTTATGTTGATAGTGTTTATTAGAGAGCAATTTAGCCAGTAGACAGAGAGCATGGACAGCATACTGGTATATGATTGGTAGTTTTGAGCTACTTGCCTACCTATCCCTGCTCACCAATATGCTGGTAGTATTTTCCTCCGCAAGAGACATTTTATTGATCAAAATGAGCATAACTGATTCTTTTACAATTCATAGAAGAATTTGATCTTAAATATTAAGCAGGGTATTTTAATTATCTACCCTAAACCTTTTTTGTGTCTTAAAGTTCCTGCTTTTTGGCTAAAATATTATAGAGAGATTAAATGAGTGTACTTTTTCAAAGAGACTTCCATCCATAAATTATACCTTCCACAAACTTTTCTGTATGTACACAACCATTATCTACATATTTAAAAGTGTTACGTACTAAGATCTTCGCTTTGATTTTATTTGATTTTGTATTATACATGCAGCCTCTTTAAAGCTTTACTATGTTCGAGGAAACAAACAATAGGGTACTATATAATTCTCAAAGTTAGCGATACATATCCATTTTCCCGGGCCACTTTGACCTTTGACCCTTTTCTCTTTTCCTCTTCTTTTCCCCTTTGTAACTTTTGCTCTGGTTACCATACGGTAGATGAGCTACTCCTCACCTTCTCCCGGCAACTTCAATGTGAGTATCTGCAGCCTGACTGGACATGAGTTTCTTTGATATTTTTGACCTCATATTTCTTCACTCTGGACTTGTAGCACAGTGCTAGCTGCACAGTGGCAGTGTTGAACCATCACATACATTATCCTAATGCACAATATACTTGTACTTACAATCAGTGCAAGTCCTGAAAGAGAAACGAATAACAACGTACCATATATCTTGCGCAAACACACTTTGCAATTGGGAGTATTTTAAACCCCTTGACAGGAAAATTTCCCACCAAAGATACCTGAAAGAAGAGAAAAAGCGCGAAAACAAAGTAGGCTCATGATTGGCCAAAGCTTCATAAAGTAACAATTAATGTCATTGGCTAAAAAGTGCCACATAACAAAGGGTAGTTTGATGTTTGAATGAAACAGACTATTCATGTTTTGATTTTGTGGTGTAAAATACTCCCTATTGTACTTCGAAGTACCGGCCTATATTGTACCGGTACTTTGTTAGCACCTGGTTGTAACTAAGTTAAATAGAATTGGTATTAGTTTATATAGGTAATCCGGTATATTTATGGTGCCAGTGCATGGTGATAAATGCTTGCGGGTACATTCATATGTCAGTCTTTACACAAGCAAATCATATGGGTTAAGGATCTTTTTTTTTTTGCATGAATATTCCAGTATACCTTTGCTAAATACATGTATTACACAAAGGCTAAATAATTTAAATGTAGCGCAATGTATTTAACATGATTCAAGAATTCCAAAGTAGAAACTTGTGACAAAGTTCAAGAACATTTCCTCATCACAAAAGTTTACCGATAGGTGCTTGTGGTCACTCATACATGTACTCTTCGCTTGGTCACTACTGCTCAGATATATTTGAGCAGGCTTATCCTTGTACAGTTACTAATGCTTATATGTCCACTTGTGATCGTTTTGACTGATGATTAGACTCTGATACAGCTACCGTATACATCTAACACATATTCTACTCTTAGCAATGCACTGCTTTAAACTCTTGTTGTCATCTACATCTACCGTATCTGCAATGGTGACATTTATTGTGCGTGTAGTGCACAGTGTCAGCAATAACCTGAATGTCTGTATGATGTGCTCTAGATGAGTCAAAACATGTCGGACAACGTACATATTTATAAACGGTTCATATCCATGTGCATATTTGTAAGCTCTTCATATCAGTATTTTTGTCTTGCAGGGTCCTCCAGCTACAGGACCAGGAGCCCCAGGAACACCTATAATGCCCAGTCCTCAAGGTAAGGTTACATGTAAAGACACCTATAATGCCCAGTCCTCAAGGTAAGGTTACCTGTAGAGACATCTATAATGTCCAGTCCTCAAAGTAAGGGTAGCTGTAGAAACACCTATAATGCCCAGTTTACCTATAAAAACACCTATAAGGCCCACTCCTCAAGGTAAGTGTAGCTACATGAACACCTACATGTATAATGCCCAGTCTTCAAGGTAAGGGTAGCTGTAGAAACACCTATAATGCCCAGCCCTCAAGGTAAAGGTAGCTACATGTACATGAACACCTATAATGCCCAGTCATCGAGGCAAGATTAGCTGTAGAAAGACCTATAATGTACAGTCCTCAGAGTAAGGGTATGTACCTGTAGAAACACCTACCGTACCAGTATAACATGTATAATGCCTGAGTCCTCAAGGCAAGATTAGGTGTAGAAAGACCTACAGTGCTCAGTCCTCAAGGTTAGGGTACCTGTAGAAACTACTATAGTGCTCGGTCCTCAAGATGAGTTTAACTGTAGAAAGACCTATAAAGCACAAGGTAAGGGTAGCTGTAGAAACACCTATAATGTCCAGTTCTCGACGTAACAGTACATGTACATATAAATCTGACTGCATCCAAGAGACAGTGCTATAGTTCTCTGAATTGTGTTTTAATCTACAGGTACGTGCATGTACCTGTAAATAAATTGTTGCTGATGGTAAAGATAGCCCAAAAATGTTAGGTGACATTTTAGAATTGGTTGCAGCTTTTCTCAGATTTAACACTGGGTACCATAGTGCTAGCCAGATTAAATGTAGTTGCTTGGCTCCTTAAAGGAGGATTTCAAAAGTGTTTTACTTAAATTTGAAAGCTTCTAATCATTTGCTATACACATGATACAATTGCCGGTAATGTTTATCCTTGTGGCAAAACTTGTAATCCAGAATATACTTTTATTACAGACTCCACGCATTCTGGAGACAACATGTATGGCATGATGAAGTCCGGAATGGGACCCGGAATGCCAGGGGTATGTATTGATACAGCTTGTGTTGTTACAAATATGTGGGTGTTGGTTGGTCGGACTAAATAGCACTACATGTAGTTTGAACTTGAACCACAGATCCTTGATTTCAGGTCATATCTGATGTTTCGGGACACCGGAACTATTTCTTTAGGGCAAAGTAACATCCAATACATATGTTAGGCATGACTCAGCCATTCAAAATGAGTACATATGTACCCACAACTCTAGATCAGAAGATTGCTATTGCACTGTGTATCAGCTTCCCTCACGGTGTGTTTGGGTTGGAATTAGTTTGTCTGCCTGGGTAACAATTATATACATGTATAAGAATTCTGTTATTATATTCTTGTTTTTTATGAAGGTCACTTGTTATCAGTCGGGGGTCAGATACAAATACTGTGTCCAGTTATGTAAGTTGGTACTTGATTGGTGCATGTGACACAAATATGGACATGTATTTCAAGTTTGAATCAACTTTTGATATGCAAATGTGAACATGCATAGTACTTTACTCTCTGCTATTGTGTTCATGGAATATTTTGCAGTGAAATGCATAATGCATGATAAAATTTTGCATATGTGGACATTCAACAATAGTACTATAATGTCAACGAATCTTTATAATCTATTTGTCAAACTACGTGTATTTAATTGGTTCCTTTCGTATTTTCACCAGCAACCATTTCCAATGGGTCCTGAAGGTGCCATGGGCCAGATGGGTCAAGATATGCCTCCTGTTATGAATGGTATGTCACATCCCGTTGATGTTCATTGGTGCAGTTAATGTAACATAACATAACAGATGGTGGAGGTTCTTTATGTTGGGAAATTGGATTTGTTCAATTGCCATTTGCATTGCACCAGGTATTATACATGTACTTGGATATTTTATTTTTTGTTGAATTTTGACGCTTTCTTTGTTTATTCAGTAATTTTCGGCCCAATCTGGCAGTATTTTCAGCAGATGTAACGTAACAGAATATTTTTTTTTAATTGGAAATTCTACATAAATGTG
>JAAUYG010065828.1_pt1 | contig 13682 bp, 13 predicted proteins | sample 7278091 | NCBI WGS metagenome assembly JAAUYG01 (sample SAMN14350201, study PRJNA611818) | marine sediment metagenome | isolation source: surface marine sediment (0.6m) | place: French Polynesia: Moorea | collected 2018-08
ACAGATTTTGGAAATCCGCAGCCAGTGTTTGCTTCTCTGGCTCTCCAAACGGACTTGAAATCTTTTTGTCACAACCCAAGGGCACATCACCAACCCTTGGGGCCTGACAATGGGTTCATTTCATGACGTGCTTTCGAAGGTTTTGTGTGTTGAAAGGTATCTCAACTAACATGCTAAAGACATGTCGTATTTCCCACTTTTTGCATACCTTACTTTGTTGTACTTCTCAACCACCTTTGTCGTAGCTTTACTAGAATTGTGGTACAAAAATTCACTTTTGTCACAAAAGGGGTCACCAATTTTGTCGCAAAAAACAAACTGGTTTTGCCTAATGCTACAGCTCACGACCTTTGCCACAAAAGTCAACCACTATCACGTTTGTCATCCACATGCCCAATGTATGTTCCACTCGAAAGAGCAACAGCAGCAGCAAGATTCGTTTAATAATTGCTACCTGAATATATAGTTGTATCTTCCTCAATGACAACAACAGCGTATGGGTACGCTGTTCTGTTCATACTGAAACAAAAATTTAAAAAAAAAGAAACTCATTTTTAATGGGTGATTCAGTTTTTCTACATCGAACCATCTCACTATCGGGGAGAGATAAGATCCGGCCCGAGGGTGAGGGTAGGACTGTGGGGTCTGAAATGATCCCCCCATAATAAGATACAGATTTATAGATCAAGTGCCTTTTACCTATTTTTTTTAGCCTTTGGCCATGTGCTAGGCATATTGTTGACCTTATTATGACCAGAGCGAAAGCTTGCAACTGTTACGGCAATTCTATAAGATGCGACAAAAGTGGTTGAAAACTACGGCAGAACTAGCAAGGCATGACAAGCTATTCATAAATGCGACATAAGTGGGGATAACGCACGTTACACCTATATTCGAAAAAAAGTCAATTACTAAACAAAATTTCTTTATTTTATATAAATTTAAAAAAAAAACGATGTGGATTAATGAAAAGCTGCTGTATACTGTACAAATGCCTCTCAACAGAGGTAACGAGATAAGAATCAAGCCTTGATTAAACAACACCAAGTAAATAGAGAGATACATAGGTTAATCTGTATGAAAGACCGTTCGGAAACACTCGGCTCCTTATTTCGCTAGGCAACGACATCGTTCGCAATGAGCCGAATATTGCCGAAAGACGAAAGACAAGTTGACTAGGCAAACGTGTAAAGACATCTGTGATAAACCACAGCATAATGTTTGAGCAAGGTTTAAGCGACATGACTGACTCATAAATTTATAACACATTCAAACAGATTCAAGGAAACCTCCGGTGTCGCCCCCTGTCTCGAAGTGGCGACGATCTCTGTCCCACGTGACTGGATGAATTGTTGCTGATGATGAGAGAAACATTTCTGGCCTTGCCGGCAGGTCGAGTCAAATTAGCAAGCGCGACAGGGGCATCAAGATCGTAGGAAGTCGTGTAGTTGAAAGCCTTGTCGCCGAGATATTCGGCCAGATAGTGGTTGAACGGAGCATAGAAACGTTGCAGAAATCTCCTTGTTTGATTCAGCATGGGTTTGCCAGGCTTCCCTTTGTTCGTTTTTTTCTCTTCGGATTTTATGCTATAGGGAGCTGAAAAAAAAAAACAGAAAGTAGAAACACAGGTAACCAACGATTATAGTTCACACAACGTTGCTATAAATTTCTCATTTCGTTTTACATACATGTAACGTAGCCCACTGTGAATATATAAAACCTGCGGTTTCCTCTATCAAAATCAACATCAATCTGTCGAACAAGTAGATTTGTTTATGCTGACGAAGCTAAACTGAAGCTGGATCTTTCCGTACTATTTCGTATGACACATATGTTGTACTTTCTCAATCTAATGACGACGAAACAAATCCATTATCTTCGATTGCGTATTGTCAAAACTACGTAACTATTGAATTAAACATACAGCTAGTAGCATAAAACTGACAAGGGTAACAACAATCAGTGGACCATACCCACAAAATACTACTAAAGTAATAAAAAGGCCCTTCATCTGATCATATGCCCCAGCTCTTTTTTGCCCATGTGATGGCTTTCCAAAATATCCTAAACTGCGCACAAAAGCACCTGAGCAATGAGATGAAAGTGTTCCTGACTCTAGATCCGACCCAGGAGGAAGAATTCTTCACTTTAATAGCAGGACACTACCTCTGTGGTGTAAGCAAACCGTTGACTGCTGTTGCCGCAAATCAAGGCAACCTTAACATTTGGCACCAGGCTGCTGCTACCTGAATACTGAGGTTACTTTATCTGTTTTTGGGGGGTTCACGGCCGTGGCATTGGTAAGCTGTCTTTATCGTGCTTAAAATTTCTATGGACTTACGATTCTTGTGGCAACCGGACCCTGGGCATTTGTAAGTTAGAACAGTCCTCTCCGATTACACAAGAACCATGTGTTTTTATCAATTGTGCTTGACTCTTAAATCCGCTGATGCCTTAAAAACAATTTAAAAGTCTCAAAGTTTAAGTGGTTTTCAGCTTAATGTACTTTATATTGATTTGTAGACCAATTTTACCACTCAATATATTGTTAGTATTCCCTTCAGACGTAATTGAAAGATCCAAATTCTGATTCAAGAGAATGTCAAGCACTCTTGTAGAGCAGTTTTGCTTTAGTTGACTCTGCTTTAGTTTCAAACTTGATCAGCTAATAGGCCTACTGCTGAAAAGGTCTTTTAGAAGTTCCAGCATTGTCAGACAGCCATCTTAAAAATGCTGATCGACTGAAGGCGTTTTCACAAGACATGAACGTACGGTGATGTATGGGTGGCACCCAACCCTTACTTGTGCGAATTTTAACTCCATACGCATTCAAAACCCACCAATTGACCCGGATTTTTAAAACCACACACAAACACACATTTCAAATGCGTATGGTCGGTTTTGAGAAGGATTTGTTAAGATCCAGAAAAATACTTTGTGTTTGTGCGTCACCTATGAGCTTTCACATGAAATACTTCCAAAATGCATCATGTCTTTGAAGGGTCTGTTATGCAACCAGGGATCCTGTAATACGGCATATGCTATTGTTGCGTGCACCTTCCGTATGTGCTCATTGAATGTCATTGCATACTGTTCACGTGTTACATATATATACATATATTTCAAACTTAATGTTTCATTCTCGTTTCAACAGCCTGTCAGTGACGCTTTACGGTTATATTATCCATATAGAGCAAAATTTGCCTTGTCCTATTTAATAACCATAGTACAGTGGAACCTGGGAATTAGGGACACCGTGTACATATTTACATAAACATGACACGTAAGTTATGTGTAATTTCGCTATATGGCTGTCTTTGTGTTCCCAGTGTTTGTTACACGATAGAACGAGATGCAGCTACATGAGGTTCCCCCTCTCTAGTATGGGACTATCACAGGCGATCCCTGTGTTGAAAAAATGGATGGTGTCACACATCCAAGAGTGAGAGGTTGCGTGCGATGACGAAATTGCTTTGGAGACTAATGATGAAACCAACGAGTTTTTGATGCACAAGAAAAAAAGCTACATGTACACATAGTAAGATCCGACATAAACTTAAACAACATATGAATCATTTGGAGAGGAAACATGCCGGTAGAGGTTCTGGCGTCTAGGAAAATCCTAAGTCCAGAAAGTTAACCTAAGAGGAATTTTTGGACTTCTTATAGCATTGCCAACCGGCCCCTGGACATTTCTAAACTGGAACAGTTCTCAGCAAACTCTGAGTAAACACGAACCATGTGCTTTATCAATTGTACTAAACTCTTAACTCCACTGGTGCCTTAGAGCAATTTAAAAGTGTCTCCATTTTTCAGATTCTAAGTTTAAGTGATTTTCAGCTTAATGTACTTTTATTGTATTGTAGACTGTCTAATGTTACCACTCAACATATTACTAGTATTCCCTCCATACGCAATCGACTACTTATGTAGTATATCACCAAGTTAACATATTACATATATATGGGGTCCTGCCTTGTAATATTTTGATATTAACAACTTGATGCTTACGCAGTCCCAGGAACTTGAAGATTTCATTTGCGGTTTTGTTCCGATCCCGTGCGTGTCCTTCCAAATTCAGGACCATCACCTGGTTAGAAGGGAATATCTCCTGCCAGTGCTGAATATATGGGAGATACATCCCGGCTCCAAGATCCACCTGAGGTCGGAATATCAAAGACTGGATTCCATAGAAGACACGTTTGATACATGCAATGTACATGTACAGTGGAACCTGGGAATTAGGGACACCCAAGGGACTGTGAAAAACTGTCCTGAATTCTGAGATAGTCTTATTTCTCAGGTCTATTTCTATGTCTCGAATAGGCCTAGAGACTGGAGTAGCTGTCCTTGATTCCCAGGTTGTCCCTATTTCTCAGGTGGTCTTAAAGACAGGTTTCACTGTACATAAATTCTGTAAGGTAACTGATCTGCGTGATATTTTATTAGCCAATACTGGCTTCTGTGCATAATAGTGGTGCTGCGCAATAGCGAACTGCCTCTATGTAAACGTTATTTACTCTTAAGTATATTTTCATGTAATTTTCATTTACTCTTTATTGGAGGGGGTGAGGGTGTTGACATGGTCCTAGTCGACCTAGGCCCCAATTAGTTTCATCACACAGTGTAGCAGTGTACTTCCTCACTTGCTGTGGTCGGCTAGGTCCAAAACAATCGACAGAGGTCGCGCACGGAGGTTATTGAACAAGATCAACCATCCCGTGACATTTATAGCGCATCTATAGAAGCATTATTATTAGCAAACCCATTCCTGACCAACCACAATCGGCAGACCCTCAACTTGGGCAAACAGAATGGGGAAAGGAGGAAACTTCAAAGGCACGAGCTCTGCTGAAACAGTCGTTCAAGAAGAGCTCGTGAAATTGAAATTCGTTCGTCGTCCGTCCGCTGCCTCTGTCCGTCCTTGTCGTAATTATCTCTGAATCTATGGCTCGGATTTCTTTCAAATTTTAGTTGTCGGTTGCCGTGGGCCATAGGCCACGACGTCATTTATTATTTTTAATAAAATACTTGTCTTGTAATACCTTTCACGATTTATGGCTATCAACATTGGAGGCAAAATTTAAAAAAAAAAAAACTCGCCTGAATTTTTATTTCAGTGATCATAATGGTTTTTGATTTTTGAAATTTTGCTAATTTAAATTGTAACATTTTTTTCTGTTGTGACCCTATGGGAAGGATATTTTCAAAATGTTACTCTTTCATATCGCTTCGATTTATTCCAAACATCTCCTGGAGTTTCGTCTCAGACGTCCTCATAAAGGTGCATTTTTGGATTTTTTTAAAACTGGAGTTTAAACTTTTTAAAGATATTATTTTTAATTTCAAATTCACCATTGTATCATATAGGAAATCAAAAATTTAATTTGTATGGAAAACGGGCCGTTGTAGTGCAAATCGGACTCAAATTGGGGGTATCGGAGGTACTATCGTATAACATGTACGGGGCACTTTTGGCTTGTCATGATGATGTGATGCAGTGTTTGAGGTCATGGTGATTCATGATGCGTTTTCAAGCAAACGTTTTGTATGTGTTCCATGTGCGCAACGTACTGTTTTGAATTTTTACAGTTTTGTTAATTTAATTTTGGGTGACACTTCGCAATTGTACCATGGCTGCCTATAGCAAAGTTAACATGGGGCTTCATGGAAGAGGTACAATGTGTATTAAATGCACAAATAAGAAATGGTTGGTCGAAACGGAGGAATTCTGGGAGTCAGGGACACTTAGTAAGACACAAATTGGGTACCTTTGACCTTGTAATGTTTAACGTTACTTAAGGTCATTCGGTATACTTATCTCGAAATGACCGGTGACTCGGAAAACGTTGGTCATAGAGCGAAAGCGAATGAAAGTAAGGACTCGCATTCTGCAAATACATGTGTACACATTAAATATTTTCTGTAGTCTGTGGCTAGCACTAGAGCCGATGGCTGTAGACTGCAAATTAGAGAAAAAATAATACATGCGATACTAAGGTAGATAATTATGCATACTCTGCATAGTAAGTAAGCACTCAGCGGCTTTTACCTTACTAGTGCGACTTTCTTGCAAAGATTGTCTCGTATACCTAGGCACGTAACCTCTATATCTCAAAATTCCTCACCAGATTCTTTCCCGGGTGCTTCGTATCCATTGCATCTCCGTACTTTTCCCTGGAGTAGGCACAATGGCGAAGGCTGTGGTTTCCAAGGCACTCCCGCATTCTGCCCACAGACTTCACGCATGCGTCGTGGAACTCTTCCGGGCTAATCTTTCGGGCGAAGTACCCCTGGAAGTACTTGTAGTCGGAGTATAGTCTGTGAAATGAGAAAGTGTGTCCGTTAAGACATGAAAATTTTCATTATATAATAAAGATAATCTCAGGCAATAATACTTTAAGTGTGGAAGGAAACGCAAGTCTAGCATTCCAGCGGGAACCAGGCTAGAAAGTGACACAGGGAAGAAATACATAAACATGGCATCACTTGTCAACTGATGATAAAATTACAAACAAGAGTACTAGTGACGCTGTGTGTGATGATATTCATAAGTATCATTATTATACACGGAAGTTCGCTTGCAGACACTTCAAAGTAAGTTATGGGCAATTCTCTTCGTCCATGTCCTATTTCTCATATTTAGACTTATCTTCTGCTAGCGGACTGAATAAACCAATTGAACTATCTAGTGCTAAAAATATCTACAATGGTCCATGTAGCATTTCAAGCTTGAAGATATGTTGTGTTAATTATAGCCTGGATACCTTGAAAAATTAAACACTGGACCATGGAGAAAGCTATTTGGGCATTAAAATTTCAAATTGGGTGAAATAGCCCTGTAACCCAGAAAATGTTAATGGCGGGGCAGAAGGGTAGCAACTCTGTTGCATTGGCCTTGACAGATAAACCTAACTCGTGACTGCCATTTGAATCAAGCTGATCTTCAGGCAGATGGGCCTGCAAATTCTGTGAAAAGCTTGGTTGGAAAAGAATCGTGACAGCAAGTATCGTGACAGCAATCGTGACAGCAAGTCAAGGGAGTAGCATTCCGAAAATTCTCTGATCTTTCTTGCATTGGCACATAAAACACATTTAATTCGAACGATTTTAGAAAGTTTCGAACAAAAGTACTGTCATAATGCACATGCAACAGATGTAACACATACAAAATTTTATGGTAAATGGATGCAAAAGTCAATCCTGATTACGGATAGCAACCGTAAATATTGGTTGCTTTGATCTTTCCAAATATGTTTGTTTTATTGATTTATTTTCATCTGTTATTTCCTACCTTTCCACCGGTTCTCGAACAATGGCTATAATCTTGGCTCCCGGCACCATGGCTCGAATAAAGTGTCCCGTGAAGAATTGAGGTCCCCCTTGAAGATCATGTCCTTTATTCAGGGGGATGTCCTTCCAGTACGTGAATTCGTGAGCGTAATATACAGAGGCATCAACTGGCATGGAGGATAAAGATTATCGAGAAGATTATTGCTAGTGGTTTAAAGTATGGCATAGATGTCTGGTGTTTATTTATAAAGGTGCATTTTAGTGGGGAATTATTAGCTGCCTAGAATGCAAGAGGAAATAAATCACAAGTTGTCATCGTGATGCTTTGTCTTTCTAATTTAACAACAAGGTAAACCAACGTTATATAAAAACATTAAATGTATATTAACACTGTTGTCCTTGTATTTGTGCTTTTTAGTTTTATGTAACATTATATCATTTGTGTTTAATATAAAGAGATTTTAGCGTTTGATTTTAGTTTGAAGACTTTCTACCCTTTATATACTCTTTCAGTTTGCTGGTATCCAGACATACGGTAATTCACACGGTTGTCTATGGAACGATTGACGATTACTTGACACAATCCCATGCCCTTTGACAGCGGATATATACATTGTACCACCGCCCATGCCCCAGTCGCCTCGAATGCATGCATTTTAACAAGTCACAAAGGTCTCCACTGCAGTGTGCTGTGATTCACACCCACACACCCAGTCTGGAATTGATGCATCGTCATTTATCACGTGTAACTGTGTACAGTCAATACCTTCCCTCCCAAGCTTGGTGGAAAGAGAGGGTCTATTACACCCAGCAACACGTGGTAGCGACAATGGAATTGATGGTACTGGCAGTTGTATACATGGGTCAGTCCATGAGCCCTTGGATCTGTTATTTTTATATTTTTGATATATACCTATATATTAAATATACAGCTATATGTCGAAAATTAAATCAACAGAGCCAATCGATCGTAGGTCAATCTGTAACAAACCTTTCTAGTGTAGCTAGCGCCTTACTTGTCACTTTGGGATGGTACTTGGTGTGGTTGTTTACAACGGTCACCGTATTTTCAATGTCATCTCCGGCGCCATCGTACAAATCTACGTAATCCCGTATTGGCACACTTGCTCCTTCCCACAATGTGGCTTTTGTCGGCCGCTTGGCGAGCCCTGTAGTCAATATCATGGCCCATTATTCACCATTGCGTGGTCTCCGGGTTGCGTGCTTGTGCTAAACTGGCATTACTGATTACAATATGCGCAACGGGGCTCCTTTATAAACACATAAATCATGCTAGAAAACTCTAAAAAATACACCCAGTGAAGGCATAACAATCGAAAATATAATGGAGAGAAGAAGTATATGTTTAACGTGGAAATAACGCAGGAAGGGAAGAATGGAATAAAAGACTTCAGCAAGCAAGCTGGGAGATGGATAACAAACATTGCGAAACAATCGAGAAATAATGGCAAAAAAACATCTTGCCTTGAAAATGCCTCTTGTTCCAGAAATGCGGTTCTTTGTATGCTGCCTCGGTGATCAAGGGATGTTGTGTGATCGACTTGTACAGATCAGTGGTGCCGCATTTCACAAAGCCAATTTGATACACAAGCGGAAGACATCGGAGTTGGTTCTGCTTCCTCTGGTATTTTTGTTTCATTATCCCCTGCCTTCGCGTGAAGTAAGCTTTGTAGTTGACGCCTCCTTTAGTGTGATAATAGTTGGATTTGTACGGGTTATCTGTGCTGACGCTTTCTCGCCAGCACGGGTTCCTGTATTCGGGCAAATAAGGCATGTATTGCTGAAAAAAAGAAGTTTGTGGGAAGATGTATATATTAGATTAAACATAAACCAATTTCTTTGCAAAAGTGGGCATTCCACAGTTCTGATGCAGAATTTTCTGAAATAATCTGTCGCCACGTATTGGATCAAACATGTGAACTTTAAGCAACAACATCGTTTGGGTACATTTACCATAATAATTAAATGTATAAACAAAGCCTGCGATAGTGATATCGGTCAACATTCCAACAAGGCGAGTGCCTAAGTCTCAGAAACTTCCTAAATGTGCCAATGTAAAGACTGAAACTATAATGACGACAGATCATTTTATAAACATACTCCAGAATTCAGGTGTTCGTCCTGAGCTATTTCTCCAGAACTGAGCTGTTCCTCCTGAACTCTTCAGCCAGAACTGAACTGTTCCTCCAGAACTGAGCTGTTCTTCCTGAGTAGTTTCTCCAGAACTGGGCTGTTCCTCCCGAGATCTGAGCTGGTCCTCCTGAGATGTTCCTCCAGAACTTAGCTGTTCCTCCTGAGTGGTTTCTCCAGAACTGGGCTGTCCTTCCAGAACTGCGGTATTCCCTGCCTGCCTCAGAAACTATGAAACTTCTAAAACGTTGCCTATAACAGCCCGCCTTTTGCAAAGACTCTTTATATATAGTCTAATTAATACACCTTAATGCTATCACCTATGTTGTTTACGCTGTCGAATTATGCATTTTTATACCAGTATGTTTCCGTACATGACCATTTATTCCATGTCCTTTGCATGTTGGGCTCGATTATTCAGTATATTACAGAGATTTAATACCTTAAGATGTAGCGCAGTAGAAATACCCTTAAATAATAGACATTTTTGCAGCACGCACTGTACAGCTTGCGCATGCGTAGCTAATATCAGAACAGTGTATTTTCAAGGGGACATTTCTACTGGTAATATTCCGCACCATTTTTCAATAACCCAGGGTTTTCAGGTCGTGTTTGAATAGAGCAGATAAATCACCTACCATAAAACGGCACTTCCACAGGTCATTAAACAGATCAGCTCTATCAACTGCCACAACTCAGGGATTATCTTCAGTCATTTTCAGTTCCACCAACTCCCATCACACTGGATTCATTTCAAAGGTCATTTTAAAAGTAGATTCACAATTTCCAGTATCCCAAGATTTTCGTAGACCATCTTTAGCACAGCCGTACAAGACCTAGCTCCACAAGCCATTTGCCCTGGTTACGTGCCCAGACGAGATTCATCTTCGTGTATGAAATACTTTTTTTTTCATATTATCTGCCTGGATGTAGACGCAGCATGGTCTGTGGGCTTTTGTTCTAACCCAACAGCGTCCAAAGTCACAAAAACTGCTTGATCAATAAATTCGTGGCGTGGTCGTTCACCGTTTCCTAGATACTATTTTTTTTATATGCTTTTAGCTTTGAATGCTCTCACGAGGTGTGTGTGTGGGGGGGGGTGGGGGGTCATAACATAACATAATGGTTAATTGAAACCGGTAGTGGTCTTATATATAGCAACTCATTGCATCACATCGGTGAACAATATCCATCCATTTAAATATTCCATTAGCATGGCCGGTGTTCCATTGCTGTTTATAACAAGAGGCGCAGGGGTCTTGACACTCTGCTTAGTCACTTGACATACAGGAATAAGTTAGGTTTATGCCTAATATATATAACCATGTAGGTACTAGCTGCGTGAATGTAGCTGAGATGACTACTCTTAATTTTACATTTAAAGGCCAATGGCCTTGGTTAGACACTGAATCCACGGTGCTGAAGTAAACGTAAAGTAAAGTAAATGTACATTATATACTCGAGTCACAAATGTATATATGTTGTACTAATGTGTCTGAATTCCCAATTTCACTCCGTTTCCGCTATAGGCAAACTTTTTGAGTTGAAGGTTATTTGAGACAAGTGCACCGAATGACCCCAATATGACCCTGAACACTACTAGGTCAAAGGTACACATTATATGCGTTGCTGATGCACCCAAGTCCTAATTTCACTCCGTTTTGCACCATGATAAAAAGCCATATTTGTTAAAATTCGGAAATGCATCGAATGGCCTCGAGCTGACCTTTGAACACTTAAAAGTTCAAATACCTTGTTGCAATAAGCACTAAACCCCCGAGGGACAAATTTCGACCCCGTTTCGCTCTACAATCAACCGTTTTCGAGATACAAAGTTGTCAAAAAATGGGAAATATACCGAATGACCTTAAACTGACTTTGGCACACTTAAGGGTCAAATGTACCTGTCTACACTCAACACTTACCTCAAGGCCCAAATTTTGGCCTGTTTCACTCTACGACCAGCCGTGATCAAGATACAAGGTTGTCGAAAGTCGGAAAATCCGAAATGCACCGAATGGCCCCTGATCTTGAACATTTACCAGACAAAAGTTCCCTGTATACACTATATACTTGCCCAGAAGGCCAAAATATTGGTCCGTTCGCTCTACGATCAGCCGTTTTCAAGAGATCAGCTTATTATATGAGCCACAACAGCTTAAATAAGAGCCACATGTTGCAAAAATTTCAAATTTCACAATTCTCTTATCAGCTTTGATAGAGACCCTACCTAGGAGTACATGAATTATGGGGGTGTACTCCCCGATGAGCTCATGTTAACGAAAAAGAAAAAAAAGGCAAATCCAAAATTTAAAATTTCACATTTCTTTGAAGAACTTTTGGTAGAGACCCTCCTTAGGAGTATACATGAATTTTGGGGGAGTGAATCTGTTGTTTACTTTCAGAGCAGATGTCGATTGAAAATGTTCTTCCATATTCTCCCATGCGAAAGGGAAATAAAAAAAAAAGAAAATATAAAAAAAAATCATTTTTTGAAACAATAAACAAAATGGTCTGGAGATAGTGGACAGGTACCTTTACACAAAATTTGGCGTTAATTTGCTTGACGAGAAAGGAGAAAATGGGTTTTACGGATGTACGACAGACGGAGGGATGGACGACGGACAGACGACGGATGCTCGCGTGACAGCAGCACTTCTGCTGTGTGTGCAGTATCACAAAACAGAGTTAAAAAGAATTACTAGATACTGACAATAGTCAATGCTTAGTCGTTTCAGCAACTCGTGTTTTGCTTTTCAAATGGTGGGCCGTAAACAAAGGTTCAGTTGTCCTGCTAAAGGGTTCGATAACATGTTCAATGAAACAAAGGTAGTGAGAATAAATGTTTCAATCTGTTCATTCTACAGATAATGGGGGTATTATTAGATGTAAACTGCACTCAATTTTATGATAAAAATGAGTGATGAACGTTATAGTACTGGACCGTGTTGTATCGTGTTAAGAAATGGTGGTATTATTAGCTGTAAACTTCACTCAATTATGATAAAAATGAGTGATGAACGTTATAATACTGGACCGTGTTGCTTTGTGTTAAGAAACCCGTGTTCCGTTCTGTTTATTCTACAGATAAATTAACTGTAAACGTGTCTCAATTCTATGATAAAAATAGTGATAAAGGATATAATACTTGGCCATGATGTTTCAAGGCGCCTGCCTTTCAGCCTGCCTTAAAAGACATGGGCTCGAAGTGTGAATACCGTTATTGTACGTGATTACCTAGTAGTATAATTTTATAAAAAAAATACCTCCTACGACAGCTAAAGATGAGCCCGCATCCCTGAGAAAGCCAAAACTATATTTCAACCTCTTTTTGATAAAGCATATTTGATGGTTCTTCTATTGATTTGAATTCTAATTATACTTGACCTTCCAGAAGTACATTTCCAGCTCAAGATTACCGGAATGTCTTATTTTATACTGAGCACGTACCAATTTCAATTCGTCCAGGAGGTTATCCAGCTGTCGGATGCTCCAATTTGTTCCGTTTCCGTTGTCGCTGCGACTAGCCCACGGTGTCACGTGGGAAGGCGTCAGATAGATCTCGTCAGGCGATGGCGTAGCATTGACGTCATTCACGTAACGCACAGAACTCTTAACGCCACCGTCATTGGGAATCACGAGCAACTCATCAAAATCCTCCATGAGAAACCGGAATATTTGGAAGAACGTCACGGTGGATACGAACGCGGCATATAGCTGAACAAGATAAAGGCAACGCAGGATTTTCTTAGGAACCCGTTTTCCACATTTCGGTTGTGACGCAGTCTTCATTACCTTCTTCTGCTTCCCTGCTTCTGGTAGGCAAAACACTAAATGGCGCCTAAAACTAGTATACGCCGTTTTCTTCTTCCAATCTACAAGGGTATCGGTTTACAATTAAGATATCCGGTATTTTTACGCCCTAATGAGTTCGCGCCAAGCATGTCGCACAGCCACCGGTTGCCATAGGTCTGCGCATACACCGGTACCCCCGTATGCATGTAGGAGTGCGTTCCTGTAATCGCGTATATTGACATTGTTTACTTTAATATCGACTCGGGTCACAGAAAGGGGAGTTATGAAAAGTTGAACCTGTATCGTCAGTGAAAGTGTGGATGTTTACTTGGGGGATCGAATGGGGGTGGGGGGGGGGGGGGGGAGGGGGGAGTCCGGGCCTTTAATTTCGATGATATGTATTATGCTATTTTGAACCGCCATACAAAGTAGGAGTCGGTTGG